>OGQQ01000440.1_pt1 | contig 41408 bp, 36 predicted proteins | sample 1553281 | NCBI WGS metagenome assembly OGQQ01 (sample SAMEA2579937, study PRJEB22360) | human gut metagenome | biome: human gut; feature: human-associated habitat; material: faeces | place: Denmark | collected 2008/2010 | reverse complement strand
TGTATTTACAATAACCGGAATGCCACCGCAGGAACGAACCATTTGAGCATAGTTAACGTAATAGGGTGCTGGAATAATTACTTCATCCCCTTCATCTATCAAGCAGCGCAGCGAGAGATATAAGGCTTCCATTCCACCCACAGTGACTATAACATTTCTTTCCGGGGCAACTTTAATCTCATATTCCTTTTCAAATTGTTCAGAAATCACCTTTCTAAATTCAACCAATCCAGCATTTGCAGAATATCTGGTTTTGCCCTCACGAATAGCAACACATGCCGCTTCTTTGATTCTATCGTCCGGCTGAATATCTGGGTCTCCCAATGTCAAATCAATTACATCATCATATTCCTGAGCCAAATTAAAGAGTTCTCTCGTCAACGACGGTGTAATGGAATTTACCGCCTGCGAAATTTTCATTAAAACTTCCCCGCTTTCACACTTTTCACCATACTCCACAGATACTCGAATGACTCCAACTGCAGCACAGCCGATGCACCAATATAAATTCCTGCACCAAGCGGCACTTGAATCAGCAACGTAACCGCACTAGATAAGCCCAACAGGCTGATCAGATAAACACAGCACCCCATAATTACAGCTAATATAATACCAGGCATAATATCTTTCAGCTGCTCAAAATAGCTATAATCCAGCAGTTTCCAGTTTGGCCAAGAATTAATAATTTGGCTCAAGAGACTGCTGACCAAAAGGCTGTACGCCATTGCCATAACGCCAAACCACATCGTCGACAATAGCAGTACCATCCCCATGATCTTTTTTACAATTTCCAATTTCAAGAATAAATCGCTGCGCCCCATAGCCTTGATTGCGTTCAGATTAGCGGTATGAATCGGATAAAACATATATGTAATGCAAAAAATCTGCATAAAGGGCACACAAGAGAGCCATTTATCCGTCAAAACCAGCTTAATAACAGGTTCTGCACAAAATGCAAGGCCCATCATCAGCGGAGCCATGATGTAGGTACTGGTTTTAATTGCTCGCCGTGTCATAGCTTTCACTTGGACAGGATCATCCTGTGCGCTGGCCATAGTCGGCAAAAGTACGCTGTCAATTGATGAGTTAATATTGTTGACGACCACATTTGGGAATTTATCTGCCTGATTGTAGTAAGCAAGATCAGCAGAGGAATACATCTTGCCGATAACCAGACTGCGTAAATTGTTGTACACTGTATCCAGCAATGCTGAAGCCAAAAGCTTCCACCCAAAGGTAAGCAATCCCTTCAGACGCTGCCAAGAAAACTTTTTCTTGGGCCGCCATTTTACTGTCAACCACAGAATCAACGTGTCAATGGTCGTATTAGATAGTTGCTGCACCACAATAGCCCATACACCAAAACCAGCATAAGCCAACCCAATGCCCAGGAATGCAGAGAAAATCGTTCCTCCCAGCGTTGCAAAGAAGAACCGCTTGAACAGCATATTCCGAGACACATAAGACTGTTGGATTCCCTTCACACCAGAGATTACGATGGTCAAGCTGATAACCCGTACCAATGGAGTCAATGTCGCATCATTGTAAAACGCCGCAATAAGCGGTGCTGCCACAAACATAACTCCATATAGCACTAAGCAGACCACAAAGTTGAAATAGAACACCGAAGAAAAATCCAGATCATCGGCATCCTTTTTCTGTATGAGCGCTGTACCTAGACCACTGTCCACGAATACCTGCATGATGGTAGTAAATACTGTGATCAACGCAATGGTTCCATAATCCTCCGGTGCAAGGATACGCGCAAGTACGATAGATACGATAAAGGTTACAAGTTGGGCACCGCAGCGCTCAGCAAAACGCCAAAGGAAATTACTTAAAACAAATTGAGATTTCATTATAATTTTATTATTTTTCTCCAAACAGCTTTCTGCTGTACATTTTTTTTGTAATGAAAGGAATACAGCACGCAACAGCAGCCGTTATCTTTCGTTTCAATGAAAGCTTGTTAAATATTTCACGGTTTTTCATCTTAAAAAGCGTTCTAGTATTCCCTGATAACATTAGACCCATATACATCTGCTGCGATTCCCGTAGAAGACATATATCATGAAATTTTCCTTCTGTGTACCTATCAAATGATTGAAGCGTTTGGGCCATATTTTCTGTTTGTCTGCAAACATTCTTGATTCGGTTGCCTTTTTTTTGCCGTTCCGACCAACTTGTTGGCACACCACGTCGATAGCAAGACATTGCCGCATCAATATAATAAACCGGGCCAAGACTTGCAAAATATAGCATGTACGTTTCATCCCCAACAGCACACACAGTTTTGAATTCCGGCGGGTTTTTCTCATATTCTCGCCACATATCTCCATTGAACAGATACGAACTTGTTTGAAATTGGTAATTTTGACCCATCATCAGGAATTCATCCGGTAAAATTTTTCCTTCCGCACACTCCACTTCTGGGAATGTAATTCCTGTCGGTTGTTCATCCTCTGAAACTTCCACGGTTTTATGTACACAGAAAAAGCAATCCTTATTCTTCTCTAATGCATCAACCTGTCTTTGCAACTTTGATGGATCTGTCCAATAATCATCTCCTTCACAAATTGCAACATATTTTCCCTTTACTGCTGGAAAAAGGATTTTTTCTGTAATATTTACATTTTTTGAGTATTGATTTTCAGTTTGATAAATCCCATGGATGATGTCAGGATATTTTTTTTCATACTCCCTGATAATCTCTGCCGTTTTATCTGGCGATGCATCATCATTGACAATCACTTCATATTTGAAATCTGTTACCTGGCTCACAAAGCCATCTAAGGCCCTTCTAATGTATTTTTCATGGTTATACGCTGTGCAACAAATACTCACCATAATTTGATCATTCATCTTTTGCACCTCCCCATAACGTCATCATTTTATTATTTTCTTGATTTTATTAAAGCACCTGTATAAAGCGATCCAGTTGTTTTTTATTAACTGAAACGAAATGCCTTTTGCAACAAGTTCCGTTCTTAAGTAGTTGTTCTTTTGCCAATTCGGGTATTTTTCTTCAACCCATTCACGTGTTTTTCGGAGCGCCTCTTTATTTCCATCAAAGCTTTCCAGAATACGGATAGAGTTGTAAACCAATATATGCAAAATTGCCAGCCACTCTAGCTCGTCGTGATATTCTGTTTGTATGGGTTCAGTCAGTTGCTGTAGTGCTGCATCAAATGCCCTCACGATGTCAAGCGCTGAATCCTTAGGCGGACTCTGCAATGTACTTCCTGGCCGCCTTACATAATGATATAAACACTCACCAACGGTATATTCTTCCCCAATTGTTGCCAGAATTGCCGTTGCAGATGCAAAATCTTCTCCGATTTTTACTCCCTGTACTAAGTGAATCCCGCACTCACAAAGCGCCCTGCGCTCATAAATCTGCATACATAACGAATCGCTGTACAACAAACCGGTATTCGCACTCGCTTCACTGTATTCTTTGAGCCAACGATCATGCTTTTCCAGAAGAACTCCATTTGGTGAACGGACATCATAATTAAATGCCAACACTTTCGGATGATATTTTTTCAATAGAGCAATGATTTTATCCAATACAATCGTATCGACATAATCATCCGCATCCATAAAGAAGATATGCTGTCCATCTGAACGTTCAAGGCCATATTCCCGGGCTGAGTTTTGTCCGCCGTTTTCCTTTTTATAATATTGGATATCCAACGGGGAACTGTCAATCAACTTTTGGATTTTAGCGCTGAACTCCGGCTTTGAACCATCATCAACAGCAATGATTTCAACTTCATGTGCATGTGCACACTGTAAGGAAGCAAGGCACCTTGAAAAATATTCTTCGGGTGTATTATAAATTGGTATAATTACAGAAAGCGTTTTCATGTTTTCCTCGTATGTGGTTTTATGCCTCTAAAATATCCGCAATCCGCTCACAGGCATGGCCATCGCCATAGGGATTGCTCGCCTTGCTCATAGCATCATACTCTGCCTTGTCCGACAGCAGACGACTGAATTCCTTGTAAATAGTTTCCTCTTCCGTACCAACCAACTTCAGTGTACCTGCGGCAATGCCTTCCGGGCGCTCGGTGGTGTCACGCATTACGAGAACCGGCTTACCTAGAGAAGGAGCCTCTTCCTGAATGCCACCGGAATCAGTCAGGATCAGATAGCTGCGGCTCAGGAAGTTGTGGAAGTCCAGCACGTCCAGTGGCTCGATGATATGGATACGATCATCGTCACCCAAATACTCCTGCGCAATTTCACGCACAACTGGGTTCATGTGAATGGGATAAATTGCCTTCACGTCCGGATGCTCGTCCATGACCCGGCGGATTGCTTTGAACATGTGCCGCATCGGTTCACCAAGGTTTTCACGGCGGTGTGCTGTAATCATAATCAGACGGCTGTCTTTCGCCCAATCCAGTTCGGGGTGTGTATAATCTGCCCGCACCGTTGTTTTCAGCGCGTCAATTGCAGTGTTGCCTGTGACATAGATGCTGTCCGGGTCTTTACCCTCCTTCAGAAGATTCTGCTTTGACAACTCTGTCGGAGCAAAATTATACTGGCTGATGATGGACACTGCCTGGCGGTTGAACTCTTCCGGGTAGGGGCTGTAAATGTTATAGGTGCGCAGTCCGGCTTCCACATGTCCGACCGGAATCTGCAAGTAGAAGCAGGCCAGCGCTGTCACAAAGGTGGTAGATGTATCACCATGCACCAGTACGACATCCGGCTTTGCTTCTTCCAGAACGGTTTTGATTCGTTCCAGAATATTGACTGTTACATCAAACAGCGTCTGCTTGTCCTTCATGATGGAAAGATCGTAATCCGGTACAACAGAAAACGCTTCCAACACCTGATCCAACATCTGCCGGTGTTGGCCGGTCACGCATACAATCTTTTCAATGTTTTTACGCTTCTTCAGCTCATTGACCAATGGGCACATCTTGATTGCTTCCGGCCGTGTGCCGAAAACCAGCATAACTTTTTTCATAAATGCTCAAGCTCCTCACAAATCTGTTTCATTATTTGCATATTATCTGTAGCCGCATAGAATTTTTGGGCATTTTTTCTGTAAAGCTGCTCATTCTCTAAAATTTTCTTTATCCCACGAACAATATCATCGATGCATGAAAAATCTACGCACGAGGCTGCACACGCAGCACCCACTGTTTCTACAAGTCCAACATTATCCGAAGTCAACATCGGCAGACCAAATTTTGCATACTCATAGATTTTATTCGGCGCACAAAACACATTATTTAAATTTGAAAAGTCATAGTTGGCAATTCCGATATGCGCCGCTTGTGTCACAATCAAATGTTGCGGACTCGGGACATAGCCAAGATATATGGTGTTTTTATAAATACCCTTTGCCTCATCAACAACCTGCTCGTCACCTTTTCCCATAATCCAAAAGACAACATTCTCATCATTGATTTCAGCCAATGCTCTTGCGATATTAGAAAGCGGACGATCTTTCGATATAATTCCCTGATACAAAACAATGCTTTTCTGCTTGCATTCATCCATTATCTTATATATCTCAGGATCAACTTTAGCGTATTCTCCTTGTTTCTTTTCTGACTCTTCTATTCCATATGGCTTATTAGGCATAACATAGGGGTGCTTTTTCAGATGATAACGGCTTTTCATAATAGCTGCTCGATGTTTCTCGCAACATATGATTGCTTCCGCCTTGGGCAGTATATTCAAAAGCAGATTGTCGATCCATTTTTGATCATCGTACAATTCCAAAATAGATGCAACAAATCTACGCCCTTCCAAAATATTTCCCAGCGTCATTATAGATTCACAATTTCCAAACCAAAGAATCTCCGAGTCTGGGATACTTTTAATGATTTTTTTTGCTTCGTAACGATAATTCAATATTTTTTTGACAGATTGCAGTTTTCCATTTTTCAAGCTATCGGAAAACAATTCGTGATGCTTTATTTTTCTCTTGTCAAGCAATTGATTTATAAAATCCGAATTTTTTCCATGGTAAACTTCCAACTCTACACCCAAATCATTTAGCATCAAAATTTGAGCCAGACAAGGTGGATAAAATTGAAATCCCTTTTTTAAAAAATAAAACATCTTCATATCGTATCTTCCAACCTAAAATCATGTTACCATTAGCTAACACAATAGCCTGTAATTCTTTCTATTATTACGTCAGATATATTGTTTTTCCCAAAAGCATCAACTTTTTCATATTAAGTCCACCATTCAAACGGGTACGTTGTCTGCCACGATGGTGTCCGATATATAGTAGCTATTACACCATACAATGCAAATAAAATCAGGATCGCTGCAGTAAGTAGTTTTCGATTTTTTCCATACTGCAACCTAGATACATGTTCTGAACTATACATAATGGCATAAATTAAAAAAACATCCGAAATTCGTGTTAATATTGTTGCCTGATTTGCTGCTACCAGTAGCACAATATTCGCAATAGACATTCGATAAAGCGCCAAATCACAGGTATTTTGGTTGCTCCTATTCCCAATTCCACTTACCCATAACGGAACGATTAACATTAGTCCCAAAATAATAATTTTCAATATAATTGCAACTCTCGCTTGACCATCCATGTACACCCCCGAAATATAATATTGATATTTCGGGAAAAGTTCTAGCAATAGTTTTAACACCGGCTGCAGTAACAGTGCAATTCCAATTGCACCGGCTACCATTATTTTTTCATAGATCCAGTTCTTTTTCAGTTGTCCTTCACGAGGTTCTTTAATCCACCACAGCATTGGATACGCAAACAGAAACACGTAAGACACCGCATGGAATTGTGCTGCCAAAACTACTAATATACAATACCGAAGCAGTCTTTTTTCCACCAGCGCATCAAAAGCCAAAAACAATACTGCCATTGCGAGTGCTTGCCGTAACACGCTCATCCAGCCATCGATTACAAGCATCTCGACGATTAGACACACAACCATTCCTGGTGCCTTACTCCACTTGCTCAGCCACCTTGCAAAGGATAGGTATACGATCATTCCTTCTGCAATCAGGACACTCTGTCTTGTCGAACTGATTCGGGTCAGAATATAAGTAAACAGCATATATCCTTTCTCGAACCCTCTATCCGATAGTACTTGTGCTAATGTCATGTTACGAACTAAATCAAACAAGTCTGTATAAGTACGAGTATCATTACCTATGCTCTCACCATGAAACATCGTCATCAATGCCAACGGAAACAACGCCCAAAAGAGGTAGATTACCTTTCTTTTTTGCTGCATAGAACAAAATGCTTTCATAGCATAAGCTACCAAAACTTCATAGCCCACTAAGCCTAGAAATTCTACTATCGCAAGCACATTTTTCTCCATGATCAACCATTTACCCATCGACTGTAGACTTGTTCCAAGCGATTCCCGCACCCAACATCAGAGAAGGCGCTTTGCTTTAAGCGCTCGGCATATTGCTCCCGCTCCGTTTTTTTTCGGAGCGCCGTTTCAAGTCGGCTCGCCCAAGTTTCCGATGTGTCGCTCAAGCATACATAATCAACAAGATCTGTATATACCATCTCACACGTAACTGTATCAGACACTACCATCGGCAATCCCATCGCCTGCGCTTCAACGCCTGTTACTGGAAGTCCTTCAAAAAAGCTGGGGAGAAAAAATGCATCCATGCCCTGATACAATTCCACCGTATCGTTCCGGCTTCCCAGAAGCTTTATATATTTTGTAAGCTTTTTCTCTTCTATATAAGTTTTCACCCGTTCCTCAAGTGGCCCATTTCCAACCCACCAGTATTCTGCATTCGGAACATTTTTTAATAAGCATTTAAAAACGTCAATTGCAAAAAATGGATTTTTTTGCTCTGCCAATCGTCCTACCGTTCCTACTACAAACTTGTCTGTAGCATTCATCTTTTGCCGCACAGATTTACGCATCGTTGGATCAAAGCGATATTTTTCTGTTTGAATCACATTCGGAATCACCGTAAACCCTTGATCTTCGAACATTGCACGGCCTGCCAGCTGTGAACATGCCGCATAATTTGTCGCCAGCGAACGCAGCACTGGAAGAAAAAAACGATTTCGGAACGCTTTAGCAGGTGTCTCTCCCATTTTTGAATTATGGCTGTGCAAAATCCGTACCGGAACACCTGCCTTTTTTGCGCACCACATCATTGGAATAGAAATATGCAGGGTATTATCATGGATGATGTCATACCGACCATCCGACAAAATTTTATTACAGACTTTAACATGCTCAGGAAGGTTTTTGATACCCGGAAGAAAAAACATTTTTCCACCTGCAGCCTCTACCTCAGCATAATAAACAGAGTCGCCCTCTTTGTAAGATGCAATATCCACCTGCACCTCATCATGATTGAGATTACGCAGGTAATTCATCACAAAGCTTGCCACACCGTTTGCAACAAAAAGATTAGGAACAAGCATTAACACTTTTATTTTTTTCATACAATTCTCTTATATCTGTAAGAACGAGTCATCCACATTCATGTCAACTTTTCTCATAATCAGATATTTGCTTTCTCTCGCTCTCTGCAAATCATCTTCTGTTAAAATATCCGGGCTGTTCGCACCTTTTTGAAAATGTAAATATGTAAGATAGTCTGTATTTTCATCAGCATAAGGTGACAACATCACCAATGTATGAAAGAAGGATTCATCCGGACAAGTTGTATTTTCATAGAATTTATAATATTCCGGATGTATAGTGAGGTACTGCATAATCCAATCAATTGTTTCTCTCTTTAATGCCCACCATGAACTTCCAAAATAGAAATCTATCCCTAGCTGTTTTCTCTCGAAAATTTTCCACGTCCGATTGTATCCTCCGGTGAATTCAACCCACCCCCTCTTGATGATTTTTTGCCACGGTTTTCTGCCAATAAGTTTAATTGGAAACTAGATTTGATTCCGTTTATCCAAATTGTTTTGTTGATGACTTCCATGGTTTTTACTATTCCAATACTGAACAAAATTCGTGCCATTGTGTTCTTCAAAAAAATTTACAATTTTATCTGCTGGACGAAGCGGCCAATCTTGTCCACTAATCAACCAATAGTAGTCATAGCCCCCCTTATACCAGCAACAGCTGTATTCAAAAGATTTAGCGTTGCCGTAACCTGCGAAATCTGTGCCCATTCCACCGAAACACGCTGTTCATCTGGAAGCACAAACACATTTTCCCTATGAATAATTTTATCTGTAAAGTCAGCCTTTTTATCAATATGAAGATAGCAATCAATATCCGGATGATTCAACCTCTCTAGGAGAAGGTTGATCTGTTTCGGACTTTTATGGCATTGAATCAAAATTGCAATTCTCATGTTTTCCTTACTTTCTCAGTACTTTCTCAAACATAAACTTTCGTAGCCAGTTCGGAGCCAGCGCCGACCCACTGCGGATCGCGCAGCTCTTCATATACTGCCCGTTTCCAATGAACCCGCTGTCCTTCATATACTTGAACAACCTCATCTGCGTTTTGGCATACTTCCAACCAGCACGCCGTTTATACATATCCGAACCAGCTCTCATGTGGAGTAGCGGCTCCTGAATGTTGTACCCCTGATATCCGGCCATTAGCATCCGGAGCCAAAGGTAATAGTCCTCCAGCAAATAGAAGTCCTGATAGGAACCAACTGCCTCGACTGCGGATTTCTTATATATCACGCAGGGATGATTAAACGGATTGCGCTTCTTTGCAAATTCTACAATTTCCGCATTCGTCTCCGGTGGCACACGCTTCGCATCGACGGTATTCGGATCAGTAGTAAATTCTTCCACGATGCCGGAGCAAATACTCACTTCTGGATGCTCGTTAAACACAGCAAGCTGTTTCTCACAGCGATCCGGATACGCAATATCATCACTGTCCATTCTGGCAACCAGTTCATTTTTGCAATGTTTGATGCCTTCATTCAGTGCATTGCCAAGTCCACCGTTCTTAGCAAGGCGAACGACATTTAAAGTTATCCCCATCTCTCGCTGCTTTTTGGCAATCACCTTGTCCAGCGCATCATTCAGTGGTCCGTCACATACCAGTATGAAATCATCCGTTGGGAACGTCTGTGATTGAACACTTTCAATTGCTTGCTCGAGGTATTCTGGCTTTTCCTTATAATAAACGGACATCAAGACACTGTAATTCTGCATCATTCTTCTGTCTCCTGTCCCATCGCCGTAGTTGCACCTTCTGCCACACCTTCCGTGCTCTCCGGCATGAACAAAATCTTCACCGTTGCCAGCATAATCTTCAAATCTTCCACAATGCTGGGGTGCGCAATGTACATCAGATCCATCTGCAGCTTATCATACGGTGTCGTGTTGTATTTTCCGTATACCTGTGCATAACCGGTCAGGCCGGCCTTGGCCTGCAGGCGGAGCGCAAACTCTGGCATCTCCTCACAGTACTGGGCTGCGATCTCCGGACGCTCCGGGCGGGGGCCGACGATGGACAAGTCACCCTTGAGGATATTCAGCAACTGAGGAAGTTCATCCAAACGGCAGGCACGGATAATATGGCCCACCTTGGTAATACGGTCATCCTTATCACCAGTGGAAAGGCGAGCCACGCCATCCTTTTCGGCATCCACTCGCATGGAACGGAACTTGAGAATCTCGAACTGCTTTCCGTCTTTGGTCAGACGAACCTGCTTATAGAACGCAGGGCCGCCATCGGATTTCACCGCAATGGCCGTGATCAGGAAGAGCGGGCTGAGAACGATCAGCGCAATCAGGGAGATCACAATATCCATTGCCCGCTTCACAAACAGGTATTCCGGGCTTGCCATATACCGACCCACCCGCAGAACCGGCAGATGGAACATATGCATCGGCTGGGAACCGCTCATGATCACATCGCCCACACGAGGGATCACGAACACATTGATGCCCTGCCCCACACAGTATTTCAGGATGATGTTGCGCTCATGGCTGTGAACGCCGCTGATGAACACGCTCTGCATTCCATCCAGCAGGCTCAGGTCGTTCAGGCACTCTTCAACGTTCAATGTCATCTTGACATCATACTTTTTCGAAAGGCCGTATTCATTGATGAGCTTTTCCAGACCATGCCGGACATCATAGACCACTGCGGTGGGCTGAGACGGAAAGGTCCGGAAATACCAGCGATGGGCACATTTTGCCCACAGGGTTGCCATCACGACCTGTCCGGCAATCGCCGCAATACCCGGCAGAATATTGCAGAGCCGCCGGGACATCAGGCAGATCACGATATACAGAATGCCATCCGTTGCCATTGCCGCCAGCACTTGCCCGTAAATCAACTCCGAAATGCGCTGCAACGACATCCAGAATGCATCATAGACTTTCCCCAGCAGGAAGAACAACACCGCAAACAGACCGATCATGGCCCAGTTGCCCTTCCAGCCAAATTTGGCGTATACCTGATACGAATAATACAGATCCCAGCAAAGTGCAAACGGAATTGTGATCATTACCAGATCAATGATTTTTACGATCTTTAACATCACATCATGCTGAAATTTTGACATAATACCCCAATAACTCCTTTAGCTTTTTCTTTTGCTCTTCACTCAGCTTCCCCCGACCCGCTTTGCAGCAGCCGTTTCTGGTTGTACTCCCACCGGCTCAGCCAGACGCCATCCGCTGTCTTGTATTTTGCTGGAATGTCCAGATTTCCATGGCATCTTTTATATTCCTGCGCCAGTTCATACCGGTGCTGCCACGGGTCAGGTTTCTCCCACTGCATTCCGATGGCATCCAGCAAGGCAATGCGTTCCGGTGACAAATCGGCCCTGTTCTTTTCTGATTTCCGGGGGGCATACTGCTGCCGTCTGACCCATTTGCCAAGGGCACACCTTTCCGGAGAAACATATGTTCCTTGTTGGCGCAGAACACAATATATTTGCCCGACTTGTCCGTGATATGATGCGCAAAAACCTTATCCAGACCGTCTTCCTGTTCCAGTGCCCGGCGGAGTACGTCCGGATATTTCTGGTTCACATCCTGAATGCCCGACGTGTGCAGTTTGTCCACCCGAGTCTGGTATTTTGCGAGGTCTTTTTGATACTGGTAGACCGTCGTCACATACTTCGGAGCAGACAAAATTCCCCGGACGATTGCTTCGCCCAGGGTCATTTCGCTTGCAATATGGCCGTCGAATAACTCCGCCATATCCCGGTTATTATCCAGATATCGGACATTGGTCACCGTCAGGTCAAGCAGTTTCGCATTTTTGCATAACTTCAATAAGCCCACCGTACTTTCGTCCCAGCACTCGACACCTGTACGGTGGAATTCGTCCGATATAATATAGGAAGGGGCCTGCGCAACAATTTCTGCCAGCTGCGTTTCCGTGCAGCACATGAGCTTTGCATAGGCACAGAAGCAGACATTTTCCAGTGGAAAGTCCGGGTCCTGCCGTTTCATGCTCTCGATCTGCGTCTTGAAGATATACTCACTGGGCGACAGCCAGAAAATGACCGAATCCGAATGCTCTTCGATGAGTTTGAACACAATATAATTTTTTCCTGTTCCGGTCGGGTGAACAATGGCGGCCTTGCCATACTGCTCCATCATCCGGGTTGCTGCCCGATAGGCTTTCTCGTCGTGTTCAAATAACCGCAATGCCACCTGTTGTCCCTCCCTTCCGCAAGAGAGGGTATCCTCCATCTGAGTAATGGAAGATACCGCTAATTTTTGTTCTTGTGCCAATTCTCGCTTTATTTTATCATAAATTTACCAGTACTTCAATAGAAATACCCTGCGCTGCCACGGGTTATCGGAATAAAAACCTGCATTTTCACGATATCTTATCCAATTTCATCCAATAAATGCAAATTACAGTAATTTCAGAACAGGTATGTCTATGCATAAGGGGCAGGCAAGGGTCAATCAGAAGGAGACATTCAGATGGCAAAACGGGGAAAAATCCACAAACGGAAGGATGGCCACTGGGAGGGGCGTTATATCAAAGGACGCACTACCGATGGAAAGCCGATTCGTGGCTATCTGTATAGACACGCTTACGGAATAGTCAAAGACGAGCTGATGAAACGAAAAGTTCTGTCCGGAGGTTTACACAATTATTGGGATGGTCTCTTTTGTCCCGAACTGGGGAGAACAAATAACTCTTCCTTTCAGCCAGAATAACCCCCGGCTCCAGATTTTTAACTACCCCCACCCCACTTCTGATTGCTTCTGACTTCCGCCAAACAAAAAAGCCAGCATACCATACGCAAATCGTACAATACACTGGCCATTCCTGTTATTCCCTTATCCGGCTTTCTGCGTGAGCCACTTTTCCACTGTGTCCATGCTGAAGCCAATCGTTCTTGCAATCTGCTCTATCGTCAGACCCTGCTCATAGAGGTTCTTCGCCGTCATCTGAGCCTGTTCTTCCCGCCCCTCTGCATGACCTTCTGCATAGCTTTCATCTCTCAAGTCTTCCATCACTTTACACATTTCGCTCACTCCCTTCGGATTTTCCTTCAGATACCGGGTCTTTTCGGCAAGGATATCAAAATTCATATCATCGGCGCTGGTACAGTTGAAGTCGTGCATCAGCTTGCCAATGTCAGAGTCATCCCGATATTCACCGTTTACATACAGGACTAAACCGGAATGTCCTACTCCATCCGCAGATGCCGCCACACCGCAGGACGACATTACATGATATTTAAAATAAGATGTTCAGATACTTTTCTGCTTCTGTGCGGATAATCTGCAAATCATCTTCATATCCCATGACTTTGCAAATGTAAAAAGCTTCACGATATCGTTCGACACTCTCCTCCCTTTTTCCAAGAAAGAAGTCGCATTCAGCTTCGATTTCCAAACACGAGTGAAGCACCTGATAATGTCCATATTTTATACATGCTTCTTTCCCGTATCTTGCCACCTTTGCGCCTTCCTCATACTTTTGCGACAAATCCAACGATCTGGCAAAATTATACAAAACCAAGGGAAGCATCCTGTTTGAAGTAACCGTTTCCGGAAGATGCCTTCTTATATATTGAAGCAGTCGATAGAAAATATCGGCTGCTTTTTCATTGTCACCGCTCAAAGAATACGCATTTCCAATTTGATTAACCAGTTTCATTTCATCCAATGTAAAGAGAAAGTCTTCAATTTTGTCCAGTTGAAAATCCGGTATGGTCATCCGAATGGCTTGCACCAACATTTGAATTCGCTCGTCATTTGAATATCTTTTATCCAATCCTCCCAAAAGGACTTTCGATCGAAGAATAAACTGTTGTGTGATTTGATCATCTGGCTTTACAATTTTCTCAAGCCGACTTATTTTGTCAAAGCCTTCCTCAACGCACTTTAGCGCATTACAGGAAACAATTTCCTTCTTGAGTGCTTCTATTTCCAGTTCTTCCGGTGTTACCAGCGCATAATATCGGTCATCCGGCAGACCAAGGCGCTGTAGAATCGCATTGATTCGATTTCGGCTGGGAGTCTGTTTTCCGTTTTCAACTCTGGACAATGTAACAGATTCACAAATGCCTGCACAGACCTGCTCCTGTGTCAACCCGAGATCCAAACGCCGCTGGCGGATATACTCACCCAATTTGTAATTCTGCATTTAGCAACTCCCTCCAAACTTTAGTATTGCCATAATTGTAATATACTAGATTTTGTACATGTGTGCAAGCGTCTCTTATGAAAACCTGTCGTCCCATGTAATTTTTTATTACACCAGACGATATGGTCAATTGAAATCTTTTGTGATAAAATACAGAAGCAGCAGATGAAATGCATTCTAAGCTCTTTGACATACGCATGGAGGAAACAATGATACACTATCTGAAAAAGCAATGGAGGCTCAGTGCCCTCACCTGCTTGTTTGCCATCATCGCCTATGGTGCTCAGGCTCTGATTCAGCTTGCCTTGATGAAGGTTTTTGATGCCGTGGTATTGCTGGATCTGCGGAGTACTATCTTTTGGACGGCAGTTGATCTGACCTGCTGGGGAGGCTATTTTCTTTTTACTGCTTTACAGGAGCATTGTCAGGCCAAAACAATTCGCGCTTTGAACAATACGGTGCGAGATGGGCTGTATCACTCCTTCCTGCGCAAGAGCCATACCGATTTTCATCAGTCCGACACCGGAGAATATCTCGCCCGGCTGACCAATGATATGAAGCAATTAGAACAGCTTGCGTGGATTCCCTTCTTCGGCTGTGTAGGCAGAATTGCGCAGATCGTGTTCAGCATTTTGGGACTTGCCTTTTTGCATTGGTCGCTGGTTGTTTTTTCCGTGATCACAGCAGTTGTCCTTTGGCTCTCCCCAAAACTGTTCCAGAAGAAGTTGGAACTACTGGGGCAAAGCTGCGGTGTGCAGCAGACTGCCGCCATCAACCATTTGAAGGACCTTCTGACAGGCTTTGACGTACTCCAGTTTTTTGGCAGAGGAAATCTCTTTCTCCAGCAGGGAAATAGGATCAGCGATGACATTGAAAAGCCCAGTTGCCAGCTGAGCTATGGTAAATCTCGCATGGAGGCGTTGATTGGCTTTATCAACGTCGCACTTCAGCTCGGTTCGCTTGTGCTGATTGCTGTGCTGACCAGCATGGGGCTTGTCACCACAGGCACACTTGCAGGTGGTGTCAATCTGATCGGAGGCGTGGCAAACGGCTTTAACAGTTTGGCCGGTTTGCGTCTCTCCCTCTCAGCCAGCAAGCCTTACTTTGGCAAGCTGCCAACGGTCGATACTGATTCCAAATCGGAAGAGATTGCTCCTATGTCACCGCTGAAAGACTCCATTACGGTAGATAGAGTTTCTTTCGGCTATGATGAGAAAAAGCCCATCCTGAAAGATGCCTCCTTCCGCTTTGAAAAGGGCAAAAAGTATGCCCTGACAGGACCCTCCGGCTGTGGAAAATCCACTCTGCTCAAGCTGCTTTTGGGCTGGCTGCCGGACTACACCGGTACGATTTCGTTTGATGATGTGGACATTCACACCGTTACACCTGCTCAGCTCCAGCAACAGATGAGTTACATTGAGCAGAATGTGTTCCTGTTCAATACTACGATTCGGGAGAACATCACACTGGGTGAAGATTTCTCGGAAGAGCAGCTGCATGCGGCCATTCAGGGCAGTGCCCTTGCCGCAGATTTGGCCGCCATGCCCGATGGCCTTGACACCGTTGTAGGTGAGGATGGCAGTAATCTTTCCGGCGGTCAGAAGCAGCGTGTTGCCATTGCCCGTGCCCTGATTCACAATCGCTCCATCCTGCTGGTGGACGAGGGCACCAGTGCGCTGGATCAGAAAAACGCCGACCTTGTGGAAAAGAGCCTGCTTACCAATCCCGACCTGACACTGATCCTCATCAGCCACCACCTGTCGGCAGCGCGCCGTGCGCAGTTCGACCGTGTGTATGAGCTGGCACCTGTAACGCAATGATCGCCCTGTAATTTCCCCTCAAATCATAAATACGCCCTGCATGCCGACCAGTGCCGGTGTGTGGGGCCTTTTGCAGTGAAACCGAAACGCTCCACAAGGCTGCTCATATCCTGACCACCAAGGACAAGCCTGCCGATTGCACGGACGACCCCTTCCTTGTGGAGAAGATGTGTGCCGAGTTGGAGGGCCGATGCATAGTAGTTCAGCGTTGTCGATGTCTGTGCATGTCCAAGCCGCCCGGAGGCCGTTGTGATCGGTACATGTGCCGCAATCAGGATGCTTGCATTCGAATGGCAGAGGCTATGAAAGTTCACGTCCGGAAGATCGTGTGCTTCCAGAAACTTCGGGAACCAGGACGAGATGATATCCGGGTCCATCGGCTCACCATTCCATTTCGTGAACAGCATATCGTTGTCCACCACTTTGCCATTTTCCAGTGTGACCTTGCGCACCCACGCTGAACCGATCCGGAATCTCTCCGCTTTCTGGTATCGCCGGTACTCCTGCAGCAGTTCCACGCAATCCGCTCCAATGCGCAGGCATCTCTTGCCTCGTCTGGTTTTCGGTGTGTTGAACACAAGGCATATCCCGGGGATGGACTGGACTGTCCGCTTGATGGAGAGCGTCCCCTTCTCAAAGTCAATGTCCGACCAGCGAAGGGCACAGATCTCACCCCGCCGGGCACCAAGCAGCAAGGCCAGCTGAGTGATCACGCTGTACTGCGGCGGTGCATCCAAGAGGGCATCCAACAGCTTTGGGATCTCTTCCTCGGTCAGCACCCGAACATCGATTTCCTCGGCTTTGGGGTGTTCTGCACGGGAGCACGGATTTTCGTTAATCAGTCCCCACTGGACACCTTTCTTAAAGATGCTGGAGAGCATGGCCTGATAGCGGATGACGGTGTTGTTGTTCAGCTTCCCGTCCTTTTGGGTATGCTCCACAAACGCCTTTGAGAAGGCCAGCCCCACTGCAGCGGACACTTTTTCCGCCGTCTTTCGGCTCACACTCTTACCCGCATAGACCATCCGCATGGTGTCCTGACCGATCCCGGCCTGTTTCGCCAGTTCACCCCGGGTTCCGCGTGGGAGCAGGTTCAGAAGGACTTTCGTGGCAGTGTAGGTGCTGTCCCGGCGAACACCCTTCTCTTCCAGATTGTTGTAGAACGCCATCACATGCGCCGGTTTGATCTTGGACACCTTGAGATGCCCGAGTCCGGCGCTGATCCGGCCACACATCCTTCTATAATCGTAGAGCGTCTTGGCCTTCAGCTGCTTGTTGGCGTATTCCTCAAACCAGCGGTCAATCAGGTCATCCAGCAGCATATCTGAATCCAGTACGAAGCCGTTCGTGACCTGCTGCGAATCCTCTCTGACCGGCTCTCCCTGTGCGAAGAACTGGGCCAGCGTGTCCATGTTGACCAACCACTTTCGGCTTGAGATGGCCGTATAGCAGATCTTGCCCGTTCGGCAGAGCTTGCGGACATATTCGGGTGTCACGTTGAACCGTGCGGCGGCGTTTTTCACGCTGGCCATAGTGGGATAAGGGTTCAGAACAGTTTAGAGTCCCCTCAGCCCGCCAGATGCCCCCACGTCATTCATTTTTAATTAAATCCTCCAGCAGGTGCTCCGGTATGCGCACAAAGCCCCTTTGAAGCTGTCGCATTTCTGTCGCACTTTTCAAGCCCCGCCGGGCGGATATAACAAAAAGAAACCCACGATCCAAGCCGCATTTGAAACGGTGAATTGTGGGTTTTCTTTTGGTGCGCTCGAGGGGACTCGAATCCCTGGCCCTCTGATTAAAAGAATCCGAGGTGCATCATTCGTCAAATCCAAAAAGCACGAAGAAGCGCAAATTCATTCACATTATCGCAAGATTCATATTTGCACACACCGCATTATTTGCATACAGTGGAATGCTTTGTAACCGTTATCCAGCTATTCAGGTGTGCAAAAAGTGTGCAAAAATGTGCAGACGGGCAAAACAAAGCCCAATGGACAAATCAACCACCGGTTTTATGGCAGGGTTTAGGACATCCGAACAGACACCGTTTGATATAGAAATGAGGTTCACCATGAACAAACTGCTTTCCTGCCGCTACAACATGGACACCAACCGGGTGGAAGCCCGGTTCGAGGATGGCACCACTCTTGCCATCGACTGCATCGCCGTGGAGGACGAGTACGGCAGCACCCCGGCACAGCGGGCAGAGCTGGACTGGCTGCTGTGGAACAAGCCCTTGGAGTATGCCCAGCTTGTGCTGGGTGGAGAGATAGAGCGTTATCTGTCGCTTGGCTGCGACCATGGCAGGCTGGAAGATTGACTTTTTGAAAAGCCGTTGCCATTGAAGTGCAAATCGAATATACTGTGAATAGGAAAGCGGACGTCATTCCGCTGGTGTGGCTGACACCTAAAATCCGATCTGATGCAAGACGTAAGGGCTTGAGGTTGGCGGACAATGATAAAACCCGAAAGAGATGCAGGACGTAAGGGCCTGAGGTTGGCGGACAACGATAAAATCAGTCGCGAGGGACATCGGACAGCACTACGGTGTTGTAGGTGTCCCTTTTATTTTGTTGCTGTTCAGTTCTCCGCTGAATAACCAAAAATACCCGCCCACCTCTGGAGCTGAATCTCCACGGTGAGCGGGCATTTTGCGTTTTCGTTCGATTCAAGTGAATCTATTCGGCTTGTGGTTATCGCTGAACCCACGGTTTGGCTCTACAACAGGCTGATGCCGAACCAGTCTATTGCTTCAATGCCACCGATAGCTGGTCAACGCCGCTATCCTCTAAAAGTATTATATACCGTTGATGTGGCATTGCAAGGAAAAAACGCGATACACGATAATATGCTCAATCGAAAGTCGATACTTTTGGGGAACGCAATATATCGAAAGCGATACTTTCTTCGTCAATGTCGATACTTTTTACAAAAATATAGCGAGTTCCCACACTCCACGGGATATGCTTGCTCGCTAAACATAGTACGCAGGACATATCCAAACAATATAATCCTAATTATGATAATTCAAATTATATTGTTCTCATAAACAGTGTCTTCCTGAATCAAAATCAAGTTCGGATTCTCTGCAGCCATCTCCACCAGTCGATTGGTAAAGCCGCTCTTGGAGAACAGCCCGTACACAATTTCGTAGCCCTTAAAGGCCGCTGTAAGTTCTTTGGACTGCCCCTTTTCTTGCAAGGCAGAGTAGACCGCCACATCCACAGGTTTCGCATGGTACTTGCACTCACCGAGGAACAGCCGCTTATGCTGATGGTCCACCGCTGCAACATCGATCTCTGTGTCTCCCTCGTTGTCGTTGCGCCAGTAAGAACCAATGCGTGAGGGTGCAAAATCGATCTGCCCCTTTCGGCACAGCTCCGCAAAGATGTTCCGGCAGATGCTCTCATAAGCGAAAGCCACAAATTTTTGCTTGAAATCTTTGCTCATCTCATCCAGCACGATCTGTTGGTTGTCCAGTTCCAACTCTCCCTTGAACGGGTACACATAGCGGAACCAGAAGCGGATGAAGTTGTCCGAAACATAGTACAGGCTCTTCCGGGAATGCTCTGGATTCTTTTCGGTGATGGGAACGTTCTTGATAACAAAACCAAGGTCGATCAGTGTTTTCAGGTACGGCGTAATAGCTGACGTGTCCTGCTCCATCGTCATACCGATCTTGTTCAGCTTGTGGTTGCCGTCCGAAATCGCTTTTAGCACGGAGAAATAGTTGATAGGCGTCTGCACTTCCTCGTTGAGCAAGAAATCCGGTTCTTCATACAAAAAGCCATTTTTCGACAGTACCACACGCCGAATCTGCTCCACCAGCGGCTCGTCCGTCTGGAAAAACTCCATATATTTCGGTACGCCGCCCGTGATGGCATACTGCTCCACAGCTTGCTCAAACGACAGGTTCTGCGCCGCATACACGTCCGTGAATTGCAAAGGCATCAGCCGAATCTGCGCCGTTCTGCGGCCATAGAGCGGGCTGTCGTAGGCAAGTGCGTGTTTTTTCATCATGCTGATGAGGGAACCGCAGAGAATCAGCATCACGTTATGGTCTTTCAGCACTTCATCCCATGCGTTTTGCAAGATGGACGGGAAATCCGGGTTCGTCTTGACCAGATACGGAAATTCATCAATGACAAGCACCTTTTTCTCGTCCGGGTGGTCGTCTGCTACCACTTGGAATAAATCCAGCCAGTCGGTGAATGTGACTTTGCTGAGCATGGGATTCTTCGTGGTACGGGAAAGCACCCCGGCAAACCGCTTCATGCTCTGGGCTTCGCTTTCTGTTGTTGCCAGAAAATAAAAGGCTCGTTTATCCTTGATAAACTCTTTAATCAACGTCGTTTTTCCAACGCGCCGTCTGCCATAGATCACCACAAAACCGCTGCCACGCTCTAATTCTGCATTCAGCGTCGCCAGTTCGGATGTTCTGCCGATGAAGTCCATACCGTTCACCTCTTGCTTAATATAATTTGAATTATGATAATATCGATTATATTATAGCTGTTCTGCACAAAACCGTCAATAGGACGAAACATCAAATTTTCAACATCAAATTCATACAATGTAGAAAACTCCGGGCTTTTTCAGTTCAACTTATGCGGCTGAGAGAAGTCTGTGGACGTTTTTGATTGCAATAGGGCTACCAATTGCTATTCCAACTACACTAAAAGATACTACGGCAAAATAGAGTACGTTTTGCCAACGCTCCTGATTTCTGCGGTCGTAATTTCTGTCCATAGCATCCAGCTGTTCTTGGGTGTTCATGTCATCGGCCGACACAATTAATTTTTGTTTTGTTATATATTTCTCTTCTGATGTGGCTTCGGCATCGATTACTGCATCAGAAATTTTTTGACAGACTTCATCGATGACTATGTTCTGAAGAGATTTCGTTTCGCCGAGTGGCTGCATAGTATTTTGTTTGTTCATAGACAACCTCCTAAATATATGTTTGTCTGGGATTGACAGTTCCTTGGTGTAGCTATATCATACTACTAGATGACGGATGAATCAATCTTTAAAATCGTCTGTTTCAATCGTTTGTAAACATAAAAAAGATAAATATGTCTTTAACGAGGTGATATAATGGCATTCAAATCTATAAATCATGATGATGAAAAGATTTTCTATAACAGACTGTGGAAATTGATGGAGGAGCGAAATCTTTCAACGGCAAGAGAATTAGCGCAGGCTTTATATGCCGAGGAGATAGTCCCTGTAGACAGTGCATCTGAAGACGAGATATCTATAATAGGAAGTATGACGCGCAGAATACAGGAACACTTAAATTTAGAAGGTACAGATAAATTGCAGGGTAGATATGTCAAAGCGTATTGTGATTTTTTTGGATGTTCAGCAGATTACCTGTTTGGCTTATCTTCAATTAAAAGTGAAAATCCAGATGTTATTAGATTCTGTGAAGCAACAGGGTTATCTGAAAAATCGGTCAGAAGGCTAATAGAAGATTTACCGGAAGATATAAAAAGAGATTTAGTTGGGTTTTGGTCTAATGTTTTAGAAAGCAATTTGTTTTATGAAGTACCTTTAGAATTCCATCAAATGTGCTATGAATTGGGACAGTACAGAATTGCACAGGACCAAATAAAGGCAATCAATATGGCGGCTAAAAAAATGGACAATTCGGATACATTTGTCGATACTTGGAGAGCGATGATGGAGAGTAATTATCTAAAGGAAGCTCAGCCGCATGAAGGGTCCTACCATATGCATCTGAATGAGCTTTTAGTGAATGTGACAACGTGTTTGGAAAATTGGGTGGATGAATATGTTCCTACCCATAAAAAAGAGATTCAACAATATTTCTATGGCGACTTAAATAAGAGACTTCAGGAGAGTTATGATGAATTTTTGAAAACAACACAATCCGAATAATATCACAGAAAAACCGCCTCACTACCGGAGTAAATCCGATGGTGGGGCGGTTCTTTTATACCTTGATTTCTTGACCGTTCTTGAAGGTGAAGCGGATATCGTCAGTGCTGTAGGCAGGTCAACGCCAACGCAATCACAGCGTAATAGAATATTTTTTGAGACGGTAAAGGGGATTTTATCTGCTTCGCCGTTTTTTTCACATCTGGACTCCAACATGCCTTTGTGCTATTCAGCGATTCCATCGCGCAGTCTGCGCCGGGACGGTGCAGATTTGAAGGGTTTGGGATTTCCCAACAAGTATTTTGCAACGCAAAATGGTCTTTGTATATACGAAGACACTGCTTGCGGGTCTGCTGGTCATATACCCTTCAGCTCTCACCACCACAAAACGTTTCATGTTTTTGACTCCATTCAAACTGTGCATTTTTGTCTAACAGTTTTTTGCGTTGCTGCCAATCTGGCATAAGCGTCGACAGTATCGCATAAAAATCCTTCGAGTGGTTTGGGTATAGAAAATGACAAAACTCGTGCAATACTACATATTCAATGCAACTGACGGGCATTTCGAGCAAGTGCCGGTTCAATGTAATGATAGCTTTCTGTGGAAGACAAGATCCCCAGCGAGTGTCCATCGATCGAATATGGATTCGTGGAAATGGCACATCATATTTTCGAAATATCGGATAAAGCTGATCCACCGTCTGCTGAAATATTTCGCGACACATCTTATTCAGATAACGGTCAACAAGACGCTTTTTTTGTTTCTGATCTTCTGTGTCTTTTACGGTAAGATAGAGATAAACACCATCGGAACGTATATCGTCTTTGTTCCCTTGCTCTACCCGCAGACGCAGACTGCGCCCCAAAACGGAAAAGCTTTCCCCGCTGATGTAATGTCGAGGCTGCGGTGCATACTGTTGGAATTCTCGAAAATGCTGCTGTGCCTCTGCAATGTAACGGCTGCGTCGTTTCACAAATTGCATAACAACGCTTTCCGGAACATCTTTCGGAGCAGAAATATAAACAGAGGCATCTGTCCGAATCCGAAGATTGATATTGCGTACATTTTTTCGTTCCAGCTGATAGCAGATACACCCATGCTCCGTCTCAACTTCACAAAACTGTATCATGCAAACCTCCGCAACGCAACTGTTTTAACATTCTCAATAATCATGTCGATCACATCAAAAGAAAGTACCAGGCCCATTTCTTTTTGGTAGCGGTAAAACAGATCATCAATATCCTGTGAGATTCGATCATGAATCGTCAGGTTATGGGTCCAGTCCACCTGGCTATGCTTTTCGATGATTGTCGTAATATCCAGTGCCATCTCGGCGGCAAAATCAGGCTCCACTGACAATTTTTCATTGGAGAAAATCGCGGTCAGTACACCATAGAACGCCTGTGCATGGACATTGGCTCGGATACGATTCGGGTATGCGATAGCGCTTTTTCCCGTGCGGTAATCCTCCAGAATATCCCGCATCTTGGCCAGATATTCCGCCTCCGTTATCGTCCGGGCTTTATACAGCTCCAGCGCTTCCTTAATGCGCTTGGAAAAATTTTCATAGTATGCTGGGTTCTCCTGATACTTCGTATTGATACTCTTGGCAAGCCGTGTGCGAATCGCATCAGCTTTGGCACGCAGTGAGCCTAACTCGTTTAATTCCTTTTCAAACGCATCTCTGTCCAGAATGTCTACCGGCTCGGTGATTCGCTTCAGACCCTCTACTGAAAGGTGTACGTCCAGCAGGTTTTGCATCAGTGGTTCGTATTCCCGATTGTCAATTGAATCCCCATAACGGGGTTTCACGCTGCGCCGTACCGCAGAGAAAAAGCCAAATGCTTTGATATATTTTTCCCGCTCTTCCACTGCCAGCGCCTCATAGGCTCTTTCAGAATTCAGAACAAGATTCAAGGAGCGACCAAAGTTACACAGCCGTTTGTAAAACTCTTCCCGCTTCGAACTATCCGCTAAGAAAACCTCTACCGCCTCTGCATCGGTTCCGACAAGTGTCAGACCGGGAACAGCCGAAAGCAACTCCATCAGTGCAGAATAATCGCTGCGTACCGTTCCAATCGCAGAGAGCACGTCCACCACAACGCCTTTCAGATCATGCCCATCAAAGTTTTCCAGCCCGGCACCACTGTAAAGCTCCATTGCCTCATCCAATTTTTTGATCAGGCCCCGGTAATCCACGATCATTCCATAGCTTTTTCCCTCGCACAGGCGGTTTGTGCGGGCAATGGCCTGAAGCAAACCGTGCTCCTTAAGTTCTTTGTCCAAGTAAAGCACTTGGCAGAGCGGCTCATCAAAGCCGGTAAGCCATTTGCTGCACACGATCACAAGATCCAGTTCTCCGGCATGATACTGTGCCTTGATTGCTTCTTCATAATCATCGGCACTGCCATAGCGCTGCATCATCCGATTCCAGTAGGCAACTACCTTGTCGTCTGCTCCTTCATCTGCATCATCCACACTTTCGCGCAGATCCGGAGCCGAGATTACGACAGCGCAGTTCAGATCGCCAAATTGCTCAAAGCATTCCAGATACCGAACGGCATCCCGCTTGTAATTGGTGGCGACCATTCCCTTGAAGCCTGTATTTTTATAGGTTCGGCAAAAGTCCTCGTTGATGTCCAAAGCGATCCGTTTGATGCGTGCATCCGTAGAGGTCAGCCGTCGGATGCTGCTCCATTTCCGGGCGAGATCATCCCGCTGTGATTCCGTCAGGCGTTTTGTTGTTTGCTGAAACCATAGGTCGATGTTCTTTTCGTCAACTTTCTGCTCCACAAAGCGGCCTTCATAGATCAGTGGAACAATTGCACCATCGGCTACACCGTCCTGAATCGTATACTTGTGAATCAGTCCGCCAAACTTTTTCAAGGTGTTCTTCTCGCTCTTCATCAAGGGCGTTCCTGTAAAACCGATATAGCAGGCGTTTGGAAAAACCGTCCGCATTTTATGTGACATTTTGCCGTAATTGGAGCGGTGGCTTTCGTCCACAAGAACAAAGATGTCCCGAGATTTGTTGCAACCGTCCAGCCGCTCGGCAGTGCTGAATTTGTTGATGATGCTGGTGACGATGTCCACCCGCTCATCCGTAACCAATCCCAGCAGATGCCGCCCGTTGGTAGCACGCGCAGGGCGAAGCCGCGTGTGCGCGAATGTCGCCGTGATTTGCTTATCCAGCTCTTTTCGGTCGGTGACGATCACTACACGTGGATGGTCTGCCTGCAGCTCTAGCAGCAAATATTTCGCCACCATCACCATGGTCAGACTTTTTCCGCTGCCCTGTGTATGCCAGATCACACCGCCGCGCCGATTTCCTTTTTCATCACGCTGTTTGACTGTGTGCAGAATTTCCTTTACCGCAAAATATTGCTGATATCGGCAGATCTTTTTCACATTGTAGTCAAACAGCACGAAATACTTTGTTAGTTCCAACAAACGGACCGGTGTAAACAGAGAAACAATATCTTTATCCTGCACCGTTGGTGTCCGAACCGGGGTCAGTCGAGCCATTTCCCGGTTCAGGAAATCTGCATCTTGCTCTTTCCAGATGCTCCAAAACTTTTTCGGTGTTCCCGTTGTTGCATAGCGTACCTCGTTTTTATTGGTCGCCATTACGATCTGCGCAAACGCATAAAGCTGGGGGATATAGTGAGGCTGCTGGTTACGGCAGGTTTGCTCAATGGCCTGTTCCACCGGGATATCCGGAGCCTTGCATTCAATCACCGCAAACGGAATTCCATTGACAAACAGCACGATGTCCGGGCGGGCATCATGCTGTCCATCGGTGCTTTCCACCGCAAATTCTTCCGTGACATGGTAAAGGTTCTGCGTCGGATCCTCCCAGTCAATGTACTTCAAGTTGAAGTTCAGCAGCCTTCCTTCGCCTACAGTTTCGGGATAGCTTTTGCCCAGCATAAGCGCATCATAGATTTTCTCACTGGTGCGCACAAGACCGTCCGTCAGCGGTATTTCCAGATCATCCATGGCGTGCTCAATGTTGACTGCAGAAAATTCATTTTCCACACCGCCGTAGGTATAGCGGTTCAGTTTCCGCAGCTGACCGCGCAGCACATCCCGCAACAGCACCCGGTAGCCACTTCCGCGCTGCTGACGGCATTCTTCCGGGGAGAGATATGTATACCCCATGGCCTGCAGCAGTTCCAGCGCAGGCTTTTTGCTGATGTTGGCTTCGGAGTAAATGGATTTATCGAGGTTCATGGTGACCTCCATCAGAATTTAATCTTTCTTGAAAATCGGCGGTTTGTACTTGGGATTCGGGTTAGGCGTTGCCGGCGGGGTTCCCTTGTCTTTTGGAGGGGTGGAAGGACGTCTGCTTTTAATGGTATAGTTTTCCGACATCGGTCTCTTTTCATACATTGTTTTTATTCTCCTTTATTATAATCTGCAATTTCTATTGTAAATTCATTGATATTACGTGCAAGATACACTTTTTTCATCGAATAGCTCTCACTTCCATCTGAATTCCAAACGGTAACATTGTTCAACAATATTTCGTGAATATCTTGTTTATCAGAATATTCTTGCACACAGCCATAAAAGACGTGCTTTGTAATCAAATCTCTATAAATAATCCACGGTTGTGCTAGAAACAAATTATCCCAAACTTCTGTATTACCTGAGCGAGAGGTTATATTTAGTTTTTCTGCTATGAAGAAAATAATGTTTTCACTATCCACTTTTGCCAAAGCAAACGCAAAGAGAAAGCCCACAATGAGTGCAGCTATTAAATTTTCTTGTGGAATCGTAGTCCCGGGATGATTTATAATCTCGGTAATCGACATTGTCCCCCATCCCGTCTTGATGCAAATCAATCCAAGTACGGCATTTATCACCAAAATTAATAAGTTCCCGAACATATAATCTACAATCGAACACCCGAATGCACGGATAACGGTTGAAATACTTTCCGTTTCCTTTCGATTGACAAGAATGGAGTATACGGTCCATGAGATAAATCCTGGAACAAGAAAAAACGCCAATTTTATAAAATATTCCGTTAAATCCACTTCATTTCACCCTCACTTTTCCCGTCAATAACAACTGCATCAGTGCCTTTTTCTTCTGCTTTTCAGCCTCGATGGATTCTTGGAGCAGGTTGATTTCATGGTCAGCAGTGCTTAAAATTTCAACAATAAAATTTTGTTCAATTCTCGACTCTGGAATTAACATCTTGGCGCTCATAATCGCCTTCTTATCTCCACGAGGCATTTTGCTTCCTTTAGCGGTCGTCATTACATTAAAAAAGAAGTTATCGTTTGCAATTAAATAATATAAAAATTCGCTGGAAATACCGATGGGTTTAAAAACGAGGACATCTGTGCTACATAAACCATCTTTGTTTGCCCTCCAAACTTTTTTAAGATAGGGACGGATATTTCCAACTAAAATATCTCCTGCATTAAAGCCAACTCCAGAGATTTCGATGTTTGATTCATCAAATAAAACCTTTCCGCTTAAGTTTGGACTAATGTTTTCGGTACTGACATAATTATATTTCTGACCATCGATATGCTTATTTATCAGGCAAGATATGTCACTGAGATGAATGGCTTTGAATGATTTCTCTTTGTTTTTTGGCATAAGCAGTTGCTGCATCAGATACTTTTTCTGCTGCTGTTTTAGAGCAAGGAGCTTTTCTTTCAGCTCAATCACTTTGTCCTGTGTGGAGAGGATGGCAGCAATTTTTTTGCGTTCCTGTAAAGAAGGTAGAGGAAAGGCGAATTTCAAGAATTTAGAGAAATGTACCCGTTGCTTTTCTATAAGTGAGCCGGTCGAGACCTTATTGTAGTAGCTGATTATCGGAGCAAAGGTCAAAAAATTTTCCATGAACACTGAATCACTTTCGTGAACTGAAGAAAAAACATCATAATATCCAGAAACAGCCACAGGGGAAGAGCCTTTATATCGTGCAATCGCACCAAAACGAACGTTCATTGGATTGTACACAAAATCATTTGGACGAACCACTTTGTAAAGATTTTTCTTCTTCACAAGATGACTACGTTCATAGCGTTCCGTTTTCGCAGTAACACCATCTTCAATTGTTAAGCTATATAATGGAAAACGATCCAAATCGTTTGTATATTCGATAAAGCTCACAAACAGTTCAGAAAAAGGTGTTTTTTCCCAGTCAATAGGAACACTTCCTAGCGGTCCGTTTTTATATGCCTGCGAAACTTGTTCATCTTCAGATAGCAACATTATTCTGTACCCCGCTTTCTTTGGTCTTGCTTTTCATCTGAAATATCACAAATTTCCGCATACAGTAACTCTTCATCATGCCGTGCAATATACCATTTTTCAATTAGCAGTTCAATCAATCGGTTCAATTTCTGTGCTTCGCTTGCATCAACTTCAATAATACTGTTAACGTCCTGTTCCATATGGGCACCAATATTACCGATTTTACGTAATCCATCAATCGCATTCCACTGAGACGTTGGAACTTTGTTCTTTAATGTCGTAATTTCAGCATTAAGATTTTTTTCATGAATATTCCAAAAATCATGAAGCATTCCTTGTAAGCAACGGCGCAAAAGTGTCGCCGCTGCTTTAGGACTTTTATCTAAAATCATATTGGCTTCTTCGTAATCGTTACGAATTTGCTGAGGAATATAATCCGGATAGTGCTTGTGTACATACTGAGGAACGATACTTATTACAGTGTCTGTGAATCTGCCTTTTCCTATCACTGTTACTTTTCCGCAAGCATTATTATTGCATTTAAAACAGTAAAATTTGAACTCCGCATCTCGTGCGACAGCTGGAACATTATCATTGCTCCGAGTGCTGTAATATCCCACATCCTCCGAAGAGTATGACGACCAATACACCTGCTCCCTTCCACAAAAAGGGCAGGTATAAGTATGTTTCAAAAAGTCAACTTCAACCATTGTTTGGATCCCCTAACTTGTTTACAACCCCAGCTCATCCAAATACTTTTTCATCTGCTCCTGTACCTGTGCCAGCTCAGCTTCGATATCCGCAATATTTTTCTTCACCGCCTGAATATCTACCGGAGCTTCCTCTTCAAAAGTATCTACATAGCGGGGAATGTTCAGATTGTAGTCGTTCTCCCGGATTTCATCCAGCGTCGCACGATAGCTGTATTTCGGCACGGTTTCACGCTTTTTATAGGCATCCACAATTTTCTGGATGTCCGTGTCCCGCAGAAGGTTCTGATTCTTGCCTTTCTCGAAGTTACCCTCTGCAGAAGCGTCGATGAACAGAACATTATCGACACCTCGGCTAATGCGATCCTTGCGGAACACCAGAATGCAGGCCGGAATGCCCGTGCCGTAAAACAGGTTGGCAGGCAGTCCGATCACAGCATCCAGAAGGTTGTGTTCAACAATCTGGCGGCGAATTTTGCCCTCGCTCGCACCGCGGAACAGTACACCGTGGGGCAGCACGACAGCCATTCGGCCATGACTGCGGTCAAGGCTGTTGAGCATATGCAGAACAAAAGCATAATCACCCTTGGAGGATGGTGGAACGCCCCAATCAAAGCGCCCCCATGGGTCCAGAGAAGCGTTCATTTTTTCCGGCTTTTTTCCCTTGGCATCCAGAACCGCATTGGAAAGGAAACCGCTGTCCCATTTGTCCAAACTGAATGGCGGGTTTGCCACAATACACTGGAACAACATCAGATTATCGTTTTCGATGTTCTGCGGATTGCTCAGGGTATCACCCTGCCAGATGCGGGCATCGTCTACCTCGTGCAGGAACATATTCATCTTGCACAGAGCCCATGTCTGTGCGTTTAATTCCTGACCGTAAACTGCCACTTTTCCGTCCGGCACGCGCTTGCATGCCTTGAGCAGGAGACCACCGCTGCCGCAGGTCGGGTCATAGATACGGTCATTTTCCTGCGGATCTACCAATGCCGCTGCCAGTTCGGAGACCTTGCTCGGCGTAAAGAACTCTCCGCCCTTCTTGCCGGCGTCCGAAGCAAAGTTGCCGATCATATATTCGTAGGCATCACCGATAATATCAGAACCGTCCAGCGCAGAAGAACGCAGGTCAAGTCCGTGGAAGTCTTCCAGCAGGTTGCAGAGGGTCGCATTTTTTGCCTTGATGTCTGTACCAAAGTCCACATTGGAGTTGAAATCGATGGAGCGAAACACGTTCCGAAGCTTGCTGCTGTTATGATCTTCAATAGATGCCAGTGCCGTGTTGATCTTCAGCCCGATTTCGGAATCATGGCGATTTTTATAAAGGTACCCAAACGTAGATGTATCGTCCAGCTTAAAGCGCTCCCGGCTCATGGCACGCTCGACACGGCGTTCATCACCGTCGTATTGCTCCCGGTATTGCTCTCGCTTTTCCTCCGAAACGTCGCTCAGATATTTTACGAACAGCATGGAAAGAATGTAGTCCTTATAACGGGAACTGTCAATTTTACCGCGAAAGCTGTCGCAGGCGTTCCAAAGAACGCGTTCGATTTCCGATTTTGTCGTCATAGTCGTTATCCTTTCCTCTGTGCGTGATTCATTTGTTCCAGCATCGCCTCATAGCAGCTTCGCTTTTCAACTTCCAACTTACGCAGAAGGCGTAGTTCCTGCTGTGCCAGCAAGCGAAGCGCTTCCATCTGGCGCTGTATTTCCGGCGATGGCAGCTGAAGCTCCAAGCGGCAAAAATACCTTGCGTTTACGGAGCTGATCATACTTTTGGTGGTATTTTGATAGATCTGCCTTTTTGCCTTTGGCGTGTTCAGATACCAATAAAGATATCCCGGCATAAGCTCTGTTCCCCGAATGCGAATTACGACAAAATTCGACGTGATCACCAAGTTGCGTGTGGTGTCGTCAATCAAAACTGCTGTGTAGGGGGCAGTCAAGCGCACTACAATGTCATTTGGCTGCGTCAGATAGTCTATGGACAATGGTTCTTTCGCAAAATACGGCTCCAATTCAGCAGGAGCGATCTCACCTTCCGCTTTTACTGCCCGTAGACTAAGTTGGTGGTATCGTATCGCCTGCGGGGAGTCAGCTCTTGCCTGTTTTCGAGAAAGGACAAGTCCGCTACGAATATCTGCAATTTCTCCAAGATTCATTTCACACCTCTGTTGTCACGTGCAATAAAGAACAAAAACTTTTGAAAAAGAAAGCTAGAGCGGATTTCACTCTGTCTCTGAGTTAAGTATACTCTGCTTTGATTATCAATGTCAAGTGATTTTTACAAATTTGCACGTCATAATTAAAAATAACACTCTTTTTGAGCTTATCAAATTTCACCGTTTCCCTGATCTGACCCACATGACACTATAGCATCGTAGAATTGGCTCGGATTTTTTATTTTGCATCATTGTATACAACATATGGACTAAGAGGGTGGGTAACTTGGACTACGAGTCCATAAACTTTTGCTGCGGAAACCGGTACACTGTTGTTAAAGGAGGCAAATAATATGCTGAAACTAAGCAGTCTCAAAATAGACCCCGAGTTTTCCGCTCAAATTTTGCCGCTGAGTTTTGAGGAGCTCCAGCAGCTTGAGCAGAACATCATTGCCGAGGGTCGTCTTCTGAATCCCATCATCACATGGAATGGCTACATTCTGGATGGGCACACCCGCTACCGCATCCTGAAAGAGCACGGCTTTATCAAGTTTGAAGTGGAAGAAATCCAGCTTGCGAACAAGTACGAAGCGCTTGCATGGATCTGCAAAAATCAGCTTGGCCGCAGAAATCTCAGCCCGGAACGAAAGAAGTTTCTTCTGGGCAAAGAGTATGAATCAACCAAGCTGGCAGTGGGCGGGCAGCCCGGAAATTGCAATAAAGTAAATCAATGTGATCAAAATGATCACATCGATTCAGAAAAACGCACTTGCGAACGAATCGCCGTAGAACATGGTGTTGGGTCTGCGACGGTACGACGTGCCGAAAAGTACATGAACGGCGTGGAGGCTGCCGATGAAGCAGCACCCGGTGCTCGGGAGGAAATTCTAAACGGCCAGATCAAGGCCACCGACCGCGAGATCTGCGCCATCGCCAAGGCTCCGAAGGAACAGCGGCCAGAGATTGTGGCAGAACTTCGCAAACCGAAAAGTAAACGGGATAAGCAGCTTGCTTCCTCTACAAAAAGCCCTTCCGTGAAGGTCGAATCTTTTGATGATGACGGAAGTCGATTTCTGATCGGCATTTCAAAAAAAGTACAAGGGCACAAAAGGGCACTGACCGATAGTGATCAAAAAGCCCTGAAAAAATCTGTTGAAGCATCTGCGGATCATTCCATCCACATCGCTGCGATTGAAGGTGCTTATGACGCCTTTATCGAGAATTGGGAACTCACGTTTCGAGAGTACCAAGATCTTCTGACAGGGCCGGAAAACTGGAAGCAAATTGAAAAGTATTCTGACAATCTGCAGCGCTATCTGGAATTTATCCGCTCGAAGCACCTGAAAATGCTGGAATAGCAGAGACAGGGAGGGTGATTGGCTTGTTTGATGATTTGACCGTTTGTACTCCGCTACCCCGGTATCTGCCATTTCCAAAGTTTTTGCTGGACGCTCAATTAAGCCCTAGCAGATACCGCAGCCAAAAACCGCTGATCGTCACCACCAACCTGCCGCTGAACGAGATACGGCATCCACAGGATACTGCTCACGCCCGCATTTATGACCGCCTTCTGGAAATGTGCGTTCCAATTTCCTGCATCGGGGCAAGTCTTCGCAAAGAGAACGCACAGAAAAAGTTGGAATCCATGAAATCGTTGATCGGCTGATTCACTAAACGAATATGCACCTGACAAAAGGAGGGCAGCAATGACCGAAACTGTGAAATCTTTGGATTATACGAAAAATATCTTGCAGACCATTCCGAATAACGATAAAATGGAAGTGGTCACTCAAACCAATGCCGTCAAGTCTCCGACTGACAGCCTGAAAGCCACAACACTGGTGTACACGGTGGAAGAGATCGCGCAGATGCTGTCCATCAGCCTGCGTTCTGCCTACAACCTGTGCAACAGCACTACCGAATTCCGTGTTCTGCGAGTCGGCGGAAGCATCCGCATCCCGAAAGACCGCTTCGATGCGTGGCTCCGGGCAGCTTGAAAAAGGAGATAACGTATGGCATATATTACGAAACGCGGCAGCTCCTATGGTGTCCGCTATACTTACCAAGACGAGCAGGGTAAAAACTGCAACAAATGGGGAAGTTTTTCCACGAAAGAGGAGGCAACGAACCGAAAGAAACAGATCGAGCATGAACTGGCGGCCGGAACCTTTCTGATTCCGTCCACCATCACCGTCAAAGAGTTTTTGATGGAGTGGCTTCCCAAGCAATGCAACAAGCACAAGTGGGCACCCTGCACCTATCAATCCAATCTGGGAACCGTCCAGAACCTCATTATTCCGTATATCGGCGATATGCAGATGCAAAAGCTCAAGCCTTACCATCTAGAAGACCTGTATTCTACCCTCAGCAAAACGCCCTGCGGCCAGTATTATGAGGGCAAAAAGCAGGCGCTCTCGGAAAAACAACAGCAACGTTTTCTCTCCGGCACGACCATCCACGAGGTACACCGCCTGCTGCGAACAGCGTTTCAGTATGCGGTGGAGTGGGGCATCCTCATCAAAAGCCCCGTTCCGGTGGACAGCCCTAAAAAGTCGATTCAGGAGCGTGCCATCTGGGATGCGGACGAGATGTGGGCCGCACTTGCCAGCATGGAGGATCCGATTCTGCATCTGGCTGTCCATCTTACGCTGGTGGGCGCGCTGCGAGAGGGCGAAGTCGCTGGCCTGACCCCGGAAGATCTTGATTTTGAGGGAGCAGACGGCACCGGCACTTTCCGCATCAACAAGTGTATGCAGCGTGTCCAAAAGGCATCGCTGGCAAAAACGGGCAAGGGCTGCATCTTGCAGGAATTTGAAGATAAGCGTGAGGGCAGTACCACAACGCTGGTGCTCAAAAAGACCAAAACAGCATCTTCCAACCGAACCATTTTCATGACAGCCGTGTTGAAAGAGGAATTGAAGCACTGGCTAAAGCGTCTGGAAATGGACGAAGCTGTTGACCCGGAACGCTATCGCAACAGCGGGATGCTGCTGCGCCTGCCCAACGGTTTGGCGGTAGAGCCGATCCTCATCCGCAAGAAGTTCATCAAGTGGCAGGACGAGCACCCGGAGTTCACCCGCATCGTGTTCCATGGCCTGCGGCATTCCAGTGCCACCTACCAGCTGATGATCTCCGGCGGCGATGTGAAAGCGGTACAGGGCACAACGGGCCATGCCAGCGCAAATCTGTTGGTCAACACCTATGCACACATCCAGCAGGATTCCCGTAAAAAGCTGGGTAAAAAGTTTGAGGAAGGCTTCTACAAGCCGGGAGCAACACTTGTGCAGGCTGCCCCGGTTGAAGCAGAACCGACCATCTCCGTGTCGGCACTGTTGGAACTTCTGAAGGACGCAGACCCCTCTGTAAAAGCGCAGCTCCGCTTGGCTTTGCTGACCTGAATTGCAAAAAATAGCACGGATTGCAGAGTAATTCACGGACTTACTCCATCTGACATGAAAAATGCGGACCGTGCAAAAACCGTACAGAGACCGTGCAAATGGCGTATAAAAAGAAAATCCCACGAGGGAACTCGAATCCCTGGCCCTCTGATTAAAAGAGCTAACCTTGATGGATTTTTGTGCTCCGAGTTGTTGTGAAACACACGATTTTACGGCATTTTTGCATCACTTCGCCATGTGGCGGCTTCTCATGCATTTTCGAGTTGTCGCATTTTTGTCGCACTTTTTTGCAGAACTATAACTGCTACCTTTTTTCATCAGCCATGATAAACAAGGGTTCAAGATCCATAATTTCGGCTGGATAGAAATTGCACAGTTTAGCTGCAACAGGAAGAGTGATCCCGGGTGGTTCCCCTGCCATATTTCAGGATGTTGCACTCATTGAAATTTCGCCGGAGTGAGTTTGGCGGTGGGTGTGGGGAAAGACGAGAGCTATTGTTTGGTATAGAACTTTTTATATCAAAAAACTATACCGCCTATTTGAGCAGTGCAGCTTTAGAGTAAAAATGTTTCCGTCTCAGGATTTTATTCCAAACCGGATGTGTCTCAATAACCAGATCCGTCCCATATCGATCAGCGTACACACTGCATAAATGATCACAACACATACAACAGCATGAGGCACAACATTGCCAACCGTGTACGCGCCGACATTGTTGCAGACATCCCGCCATAGCCAGCGGCGCATGGTGTCGCTGTTGGCATGGATCATGAGGACACCGAACGTAGATGCTGCGATGGTGTTGATACATTTGCTGTATCCAAGCTTCAGGCTGCGGAAGAACAAAAATAGGCTGCCCCCGGTGGCCAACGCCAGAACCTTATTGGAATCCGACACAAAGAAATAACTGAGCCAAATTCCCTTTTCAGCTAAGCGGCTGAGCCATGCAAGTATCACAACGCTCCACCAAGAAAGTATCAGGCAGACCAAAGCTATCATACCGGTAATTCGACTGCTTTCAAACCACGACTGTGGATACAGGCGAAGGTAGGCTGCAATAATATATAGAATACTGAACCATGTAACGTAGTTAAATGTCACTTCTGCTTTCGCAAATGAAGGTAATACCACATAAACACATAGACACCACATCATCAACGAAAAATGCTCCTGCTGCGTTAATGCATGAATCATTTTATTAAGGAATGGAATCAACAGATAGAACAATAAGAAACAGCTCGTGAAACCGTTGCTTACTGAAAAAAATGGAAACAATACTTGCAAGAGGTCTTTCACCGAAAACGCCTCATACCCAGTCAGGAGAAATACCGCCCAAATTCCGATTGTATAAAAATAGTACTCTCCAAGCAACTTACAAAATTTCTGTTTTGTAATATGAGATGTGCACATAAAATATCCAGTAATCAAAACAAAGCAATTGATACCAGTCTTGCCGCCCCAGCCAAATAGGAGCGAAAAGTAGTCTTTCAGTTGTAATTTTGTCTGCGCGTCAATGCACTCGAGCAGGCCTGAGTTCACCACATAATGATGGGCCACAATCACCAGCATGGAAAGAATCCGAAAAAGCTCAAGGTTCGAATCTCTCCCCCCCCCATCAATTCAGAACGTTTCTCCGTTATATTTAGGTTCATCTTTTTCCCTCACAGTTTCTGTTCCAGAACGATTTTGCAGATGCGGTCGACCTCCTCCAGCGGCAGATCAGCATACAGCGGCAGGGTCAGTACCCGCTTGGCAATCCGCCGGGCCACAGGAGTCTCATCCACATCGTACTTTTTATGGAAGCAGGCAAACGTATTGGTCAGCGGATAGAAGTACTTCCGTGCACCAATGCCATTCTTCGCCAGCGCATCAAACACCTCGTTACGGCTGGAGCCAAACAGTTTTTCATCAAACACAACCGGGAAGTATGCGTAATTCGACTTTACTTCCGGCTGCTCCACATTCAGCTGCAACCCATCCACACCGCTCAGATGCTCCCGATAGCGTTCGACAACTGCCTTGCGCTTTGCAATCTCCTCGTCCACGTGGCGCAAATTGCACAGACCCATCGCTGCGCAGAACTCGTTCATCTTGGCATTGGCACCCACAGCATCCACTTCTTCCGGGCCATGAATACCAAAGTTCTTCAGTTCATACAGCTTACGCCCCAGCTCGGGGTCCTTATAGCAGACTGCACCGCCTTCGATGGTATTGAACACCTTTGTAGCATGAAAGCTGAAGCAGGATGCATCACCAAAGTTTCCGATACCCTGACCCTTATAGGTCTCACCAAAGGTATGAGCTGCATCATACAGTACCTTCAACTCGTACTTGTGTGCCAGCCGCTCGATTTCCTCGATATTGCATACGTTGCCATACACATGCACCGGAACGATAGCGCAAGTACGGTCAGTGATCAACCGTTCCAGCTTGGTCACATCCATCGTATATGTAACCGGATCAATATCACAGAACACTGGCTCTAAACCATTGCGTACAATCGCATGAGTGGTAGACGCAAAGGTAAACGGTGTGGTAATGACCTCTCCCTGCAGATTCATTGCCTGAAGGGAAAGTTCCAATGCCATGTGACCATTGGTCAGCAGCTCCACGTTTTCCACACCCATGTACTGCTGAAGTTCTGCCTGCAGGTTCTTATGCTCCGGGCCCATGTTGGTAAGCCAATGGCTGTCCCAAATAGGGCGGATTTCTTCAATATATTCATCCACACTTGGCATGGATGAGCGGGTCACTAATATTTTGTTATCCATATGTTCTACCCTTAAACAAGCTCTTTAATCAAAAACGTACTATCTCGATCAGATGTATTCTCAAATTGAAACCCATTTCTATCATAGAAATCTCGTGCTTTGGGGTTGTCATTATCAACCTCAAGTCGAATTTTTTTCATTCCAGCCTCGACAGCCTTTTCTATACAATGTTGTAGCAGGATACTTCCGTAGCCAGACTTTTGAAACTGCGAACGAATTCCAATCAATGTAATAAAGGCCGCCTTGTTCTCAGAATCATTGATATACATGGCAGCTACTCCAAGCACTCTATTTTCATCTTTCAATAACACTGTATATGAATGTTCCGCTAGCTTTTGACTATACTGATTCAAATCCACTCTCGATTTCAATGATGAAAATTCCGTGCTAAAACTTTGTATCGCCCTATAAATAGCATCTTTTTCCTTTAGACGTTCAAATTTCATTTTCGAACGCCTCCGCAAAAAAGATTTTTCTGTAATCCATCAACCAAACGGGCAGACACAGGACAGTTTTATTTATACCCCCCCCCCCCATTTTTATATGATTGTACATTTCGTATTTCATATCTTTTAACATTGTTAAATAGTCATACTGGGGGTTATACTCAAGTTCCTCCACCGCAGGTGTAATATCCATAATGTACTGCGGAGCATTTGGTTTGTCTGGGCGCATAATTATTTCAGACTTTTTCCCTGGTGTGCCAAATACATCAATCATCCCTTGAATTTGATCCAATAAAGATGTTCCCACTCCTGTACCAACATTATAGTAACCACTATCGCGGTCCACGAATAATGCCTTATAAAGCATCTGACAGAAATCTTTTACGTAAACCATGTCCTTTACACGGCTTGCATCACCCCAAACTTCAATGGGTTCTCCTGCAATCGCTCTATTAATCAAAAGTCGATAGCCAATTTTTCTTGGTTCTCCATCAGCATAATATGTATCAATAGGAGAGTACAAATAAATTGAAGGAAGGCGGAAAATAAAACTCTTTATCCCATATAATTCATGGTAATTTTTTATCATATCTACTGCAAAGTTTTTTGACATCACATAAATTGTATGGTCTGTATTAAATGCAAATCTTCTCGGAAGATTCACTGTCAATAAAGGATTTTTTTCACTATACTCTTTAATGTCACCAAAACTCTGTGTAAATAAGATTCTATCCGCATTTGCCGAGCGGCAATAATCAAGTATATTAAGTGTTCCCGTTATATTGACATCAATATACCTTTGAGGTTCATATCCCTTCATCCGTGCAGGCATCATACCTGCCAAATCTACTACCGCATCAACACTTTGTGGTAATTTTTCGAACTCATTCTTTTGGGTAATATCAAGTTGCAAATATTCAATTTTATAGAGTTCAAATTTAGTTGTTTTTCTTGTTCCAACTGCGATAACTTCATTTTCCTTAGTAAAACCATTTTCGAATAGATATTTTATAAAATATGTTCCTGTGTCGCCGCTAGCTCCAAATACTATAATCTTCATCAGGAATCCCCCTCCCAATCCTTATTTCTTCACTATCACTCTATAGTAGTTCTGAATATTGTTGGTAATCTCTTGCATTTCCTCAATGGTATCTGCCTTAAATATCATTGTACCTAAAGAATGCGTTGTGTTTTGATAAGCATGTACTACATCTCCAGGAGTACTTGTGCAATATACATTCAAAAGATTTTTTTCTTTGAATTTTTTATCAAACCAGATATTCTCAAAAATTCCATTCTCCGTGCTCAGCAACATATAATTACTCCAGCACCCAACTGTAGGCACCATTTTCAGCGAGGAACAATCTTCTCCCATCGCCGCACGGATTGTATAATCAACCAAATCTACACCCGTTGCATATTTAATTAGCTGCGGAATATAGCTTCCTCCATTTCTGGGTCCAAGCTCCAAAATATACACTGTATCATTTTCATCAACAATTGCTTCGATATTATATGCTGATGTTTTCATATGGAGGGCTTTAATTAACTTTTGTAACTCACTGTCCACCTTTTCTTTTATTTTAGGATCCAAAAGTGATGGCCAAAATTCCCCCAACGCCACATACTCTCGAGTACCATTTCGACCGCTATAAAGCTCATTTCCATAACTAGTAAAGACAAGTTTTCCATCCACGGAAAATCCATCGCCAGAGATCTGATAACCTTTTTTCTTTATAAATTCTTCTACGATAAAGCGACCGCAACGTGAATATGAAAGTGCCTCCTCTACAGCATTTTTCAGCTCAGAACTACTGTAAATTTTAACAACACCCTTACTTCCAGAAGAATCCACCGGTTTCACCATGACGGGGAACTGAAATTGTTCTATATCCTTTGCCGCTTCTTCACAGCTGGTGTAGCCATGTGCCTTTGGACAATTCAAACCATGGTTGTGTAAAAAGTCACGGAACAAATCTTTTTCCGTCAGAATCTTTACCGATTCATATGGATTACCGGGTAGACCCATTTTTTCTGCCACATATGCAGCAGTAGGCGCTGCCGGATCTGATGCATACGCCACAATGCCATCAATCTGAAGTTTTTTTGCCAAGCTCAACACTGCTTCTTTATCTGTTGTGCTGACATTGTAATATTCGTCTGCAAATTTGTGCCCCGGGTTTTCAGGAAGATAGTCACAAGTAACCGTATAGAATCCCAATTCCTTGGCTTTTTTTATACTCGGGATTTGTTGCTGTGAACCTCCAAGAAGGAGTATTTTTTTCTGTTTCATAATTTTCCTTCCCTTAATGAATCTCTTTTACAAATTTTGCAATCCTATCGCACGCTTCAAGCAAAATTTCTTCTTTTAATGTACATGCAATACGGACAAATCCATCATAGGCATCACCATAAGTAATTCCCGGTGCTACTGCTACATGCTGTTGTTTGAGTAACTGGCGTGCAAACGTTATAGAGTCCATCTTTGTATTCTGAATATTAACAAACAGATAAAATGTTGCTACTGGCTCTAAGCAAGAAATATTTTCTATCTTATTAATCGCAGCACTCATGCTTTTACAACGCTTTTCAAATATTCCCGCAATCCATTTGTCATTGGCACAATACTTATATGCAGCAATTCCTGCATATTGAGATGGAAGTGCCGCACATGCTGCGACATTTTCCTGAAGCTTTATCATGCTTGCAATTATGTTATCTGGTCCAATCGCATATCCAATACGATAACCAGTCATTGCAAAACGCTTAGAAAGACTATCTACAACGATTGTCCGTTCTTTCATTCCATTAAACGTCGCAATGCTTCTATAGGGTGAAGACGTATATACAAGTGATTTATACACTTCATCAGATATCACAGCCAAATCATACTGAACTGCTATCGCGGCCAATTCTTGTAGGGTATCTAACCCTAAAATCTGTCCGGTTGGATTACAAGGAGAATTTAGAATCATCGCAACTGTCTTTGATGTGATTGCTTCTTTGATTTGACTTGCACTTACGACAAAGCCAGACTCTTCTGATGTATTTACAATAACCGGAATGCCACCGCCACCTGCTGTAATAACAACAGCTCCTGTATTAAGCAAAGATTTTATCGTTGCTATTTCCTGAATGGCAATTGGCTTGGGAGAAGCAACTACTTTTCGCCAACCTCTGCCTGCATCTACTTTATAAGTAGCACCAGTCATCTTTTCTTGCAGATAGGCTTCTTCCTCACTAAGAAAAGGACCGATGGGTTTACTGGGATGGTCAAAAGCGGGATCTTCAGCTGATACAAGTACTTCTGTTACCATAGACACAACTTCCTTATCAATGGATTGTTTCCTTAACTCATTGATTAAGGCATTTTGTAACCAATAACTAATGGAACCTTCTGTCATGGCCA
>OGQQ01000435.1_pt1 | contig 41704 bp, 38 predicted proteins | sample 1553281 | NCBI WGS metagenome assembly OGQQ01 (sample SAMEA2579937, study PRJEB22360) | human gut metagenome | biome: human gut; feature: human-associated habitat; material: faeces | place: Denmark | collected 2008/2010 | reverse complement strand
TAAGTATTAAGCACAATCATGATGCAGTTAAGCATAGTAGATTAAGTCATAAGTTTTGTAATCCAATTTTCTAGCCATATGAATCTCCTTTCCATAATGATAATGAATTTTAACCCAGGCAGAGGTAAACTGCCTGGGATGCTACATTAGTTGCGGGTAACATATCCGTTACTGATTGTGGCACTGCGACCAGAAATTCCGCCAAGAGATGAAACAGCACGATGTTTGGAATAACCAAGATTAACCAATGTGTTAACATAACCATTAATACTAACGGTGTCACCAACGTTTGGAATGACATAATCAACAAGATACATAAGGGAAGTCCTCTTTTCTTTTTATTTAAAACGCAAATAAAACCAAAAGTAAATCTTAAAATAGGTTTGTTTAAATTATAGTATAAAGGAATTAAAAAAGCAACAGTAAAAACCAAAAAAGTTTTACTTTGTGGCTTGCCTGTGTTAATATGATTGATATGGAGGTGCTAAGCATGTATATTTATGAGCTTTCGATTGCAATGGCAGATAAAAAGTTAAAGTTTTATAGTGAAGAAGATGAGTTGATATTAGCCATCAAAAGATCAATTGAGATTGCTAATAAATCATATTCTGCAACGCGTTATCATAGGCGTATAGAATATATAGAAAGGATTGATGAAGACAAAATTCATATTCAAATGACATCGCCGGAGCCTATAAATCCAGTTAGATGTATTACTAATCTTTCACGTGCACTTTTGAAAGATGCTTATTGGATAGATAATTTTAATGAAGAAAATTTGCCGAATAAGTGTGTGTTTTCTACAAAAATATTAGAAAAAGAAAAACATGAAAAGATAGTATCATTGTCAGATACAGAGATATTAAAAGAGTTGGTATCAATATTTGTAGGGCAAGGTGAATCGGATTCGTATATAGATAAGAAGCGAGCGCGTGATGCGGCTGAAATGGTAAGGGGTATCGTAATAGAATATGTTAATGGTAAAAATGATATTAAGTAAAACTCCTTAGTAGTAGGAATTTCCCTCTTACTACCATTGCTACTACTAACAGGTAGTCACAACTTGCTAAATTATGCTATAATTTGCCTATCTAACAACCAAACAAGAATTTAACCATAACCCCGGAACATCCCGCAAAACTGGGCATTTCCGGGCAAAAAGGAGTAAACAATTACTATGATAAAAGTACTATTCGTCTGCCACGGCAGTGTTTAAGGGACGGAGCAAAAGCCTTGAGTTTATTGGGTTCCTTGGATGGAAATGTAGAATTTATACATTATTTACACCTTTGGAAGATCGGATCGGAAAAGCTGAAATAATAATATAAATGCGTGGGAGAAATCCTACGCTTTTTACATATAATCGCACAATTTGAATGAAAAAGCCTCATGATCATGTGGGAAAATGAAAGTAAAACTTATCAGATGATATAATGTATTAATTTGTAATTTGAAAGAATATTTGGGATTTATAGGAATTTATCTGACGGTATATACCTACCATATAGTAGTTATAAAATAGAACGGTACAAATGGATAGTTAGGTAAGAAGATAAAGGTTGTTTAATTGTTAAAAGCTCTTGCGGAAAAAAGCATTTTAAAATAATATATGATTGTAAGAGATGTATAATTTTTACAATGGAGAATAAGATATGTTTGGTAAGTATGATAAAAAGACATTTAATGAAATAAAATCACAACATAATATTATGGTTTTGGTTGGAAATGGATTTGATATTGCTTTATTGAATAAATATAAAACAGGAAAAATGAAAGGGAAAACGTCTAGTTATAGTGATTTTTATGAATATATAAAATATTATAATTTATGTGATGAGAAAAACGTATTATTTAAGAAAATGACCGAACAAATGTCTTATGATTCTAATTGGAGTGACTTTGAATTAATCATTAATACATTAGTTTTGGAGGGGAAAATACAACAAAATAAAATTGAGAAATCAATTGATGAGTTTCAAAACTGCTTTACAAGATTTTTAAATGATCTTGTTGATGCAGATTTATTATTGAAAATTAATTCTGATGTGCAAGAGAAAGAATTAGCAACGCAAAGTTTGGGACATTTTTTAAATGATTTAGAGAGTTCATGTGATATAGAGTTTCCTTCGAAAACTAATTATTATGACTTGTATAATTTTGTGTTTTTTAATTTTAATTATACAGCATTATTGGATAATTATTTATATTTAGATAAAACACAGTTTGATCCTCATTATTGGAAAAATGCAGACAGAAATTTTCAGTTTTATCCAGAATGTGGAGGCTCTTCTGGGAAAAATCCTACTAATTGGTCGTCATATTTGCTTACAGACATTATCCATCCACACGGGATACAGGAAATTCCAAGATCTATTTTATTCGGAATAGACATGGATGTATACGATAAGGGAAGGTCAAAGGAAAAACGATTTGTTAAGTCATATTGGGCGCAATATGATATAAAATATCAGTCTTATTTTGATGAAGCAGAATTGTTTATAATATTTGGAATGTCATTATCGATAACTGATGGATGGTGGCTAGACCAGATATTTGATACAATTTTAAGTAAAAATGCAGAATTGATTATATATAAATATAAAGCTGAGAAGGAGGAAGATGTTAAAAATATTTTTATTCAATCATGCATAAGGCATAGAGATTCCAGAAAAGAAGATATAGAGTTGGTTAAAAGACGTATATATGTTGTTTCATTTGAACATAATAATACATATTTTTTAGGACTAGAAAAGAAAGAATAGTGGATTTAGAAAGACTGGGAGAATTATGATTAGTTCTCCCAGCTTTATTCAATTAGAAATGAACTTTTACAATAGAATCCAAATCTTTTGTGATTTCCGAAAAATTTTGACTTAAATTCAATGCATGCACAGAAATCTGGTTTCCGCTCATCTGGTATGTATTATTGGGAATAACATCTTCATCAGTCTGTGCATAAAGAAGCATTCCAGAGACAGTATGTTCACAGTCTTTTAATTCAAATTCTTTATTTTTCACATATGTAAAAATCTGATAGAGGTTATTGGAATGCAAGGTATTTGTCCCGTATTGCTGCTGAGTCATATGTGAATAATATTTTGCATCGATAATAAGTATATTGTTCCCCTGAGACAGCATAATATCAGTTTGCATTTTAGGAAGCAATTGGTTATCAGAATTATCAAGTTGCCAGGCAATCTGTGAGGCATTGGCAGATAATTTTGGGTGCTCTTTACGATAGTATTCAAGCAAAAATTTTTCATATAAACGACACATACGCTGTTCGTCAAAAAAATCCATTATTTTTGTGGTACCGTCGTTCTGTGTCTGTATAAGTCCGTTATAAATCAGATAACAGATTCCAATTAGCATTTGATAACTTTGATTGGAACGATTATAATGTTGGTTCCAATTTACAAAACGTAAATCAATTTCGTTAACATCAGAAAAAAATAATAATAGATTCCGAAGACTCTTTTTTCGTGTATTTGTGATATTGGCTTTAAGAAGCATTAACATTGTAGATTTAATAATCTGGTTAAATTGTGTATTAGTTGAAAATTCATCGTATATACAAATCATTTGCTTCTTCAGTAGAGTCTGAGTTTTAATGGATTCAGAAATATTAAGCCTTCCCTGTAGCGTAGAAAGAGATTCTGATTTTGACAGATAATCTCTTCCTAAGCCTCGTTTTAGCTGTACGCTAATGCCCTTATCAAGAATGGCTGCACATAATTCAGCGGTATTATGAAATTTTTCTGTAGCCAGATCTTTATAGTTTTGTGCTTGTAATGCTTGAAAAGCGTAGGACAGCATATAATAAATATTTTGTACAGGAATCATTTAACAGCACTCCTTAATCGATCGCCCCAATCTATGACGTTGGCTGGTTCATCAAACCAATATTCTTTTAAAAGTGGAATCAATTCGTATTCTACAATGGATGACAAAGTTTGTGTGTTAGCTGTCTCTGGTGTTAGACTACAAAAATAACTGTGACCAATACAGAATCCTTCACCCAGAGAGATGTCTTCTGCTATCTTGGAATTCAATTGTTTCACACAGGCAATTAATTTGTTAAAGTCATCACTTTTTCGAGAATCTTGGTAAGCTTGAAAACCAGGTGCATTAAATCCAGGTTTCATAGTAAAAAATGAAAAACGTCGTCTTAAAGCATAATCTAACATGGCAAGGCTGCGATCAGCAGTATTCATCATACCGATAATATATACATTTGCAGGTACAGAGAAATTCTCATCAGAATATAACAATTGCAGTTCAATACCACGCTTATCTTTTTCAATCAGCATAAATAATTCACCGAATATTTTACTTAAATTACCACGATTGATTTCATCAATGATAAAGAAATAATCATTTTCATCATCTTCTTCAGCCAGTTTGCAAAATTTGTAAAAAGAGCCCTTTTTAATTGTGAATCCATTTTCGGTTGGTCGGTATCCTTCAATAAAATCTTCGTATGAGTAACTCTGGTGGAATTGGATCATTTGAACACGGTCAGGATTTTTTGCACCGATAATGGAATAAGCAAGTCTCTTGGCAGTAAATGTTTTTCCAACGCCAGGTGCGCCTTGTAAAATAATATTTTTCTTCATTTTTAAGACATTTACCAGTGTTTTATAATCTTGTTCATTCATATACACATCTGAGAGAAAATCTACAGAAGAGTAAGTTGGATAGTCTATTTCTGGTTGTGTGTCTACATCATCCAATTCGTCTGGAGCAAAGATGGCGGTAAGTTTTTCAATATAATCTGTGTATGGAGTGATATCAGTTAAGCGTTTAGCTACTGCATTACCAGGATGTTCCCATTCACCAACTTGAAGCCACTTTACAGTGCGGACATTTTTATATTCTTGCCGAAGATCATCAAAGACATAACCTCCAGTGACAATACCTTTACCAACAAGAGTGTTGCTGCGTTTTGCAAAAATCACATCATTAACTGATACTGTATTCACAAAATTCCATGCCATCAAAGCCTGATTTTTTCGTGAAGTGCTACTGTCGTACACATCTATTAGTTCTTGACGGAGAGCTTCTTTGGAAGCAAATTGGGAATAATCACCGATATCGTCCATACCTAAAACCATGATTCCTTTTTGTTGGCATTCATTCCAACTTTTATCATCGAAGACGGTATACATCCAGTAGTGCGTTTTATGTTTTTTATCGGAAAGAGTATTTGTGTCAGAATCATCAGTGTCATTAGTATATCCTACATTTTTTCCGTAAATATGAGCAAAAACGACTCCTGGAACATTGCATTTTCTGGCATATAATGAAATTTGGCCCATGCGAATGAAAGGAATATCACTTGGTTTTTGATTTAGGAAATGCAATACTCTCAGCTGAATATCTTGACCATAAAATGGAGCGAATAATGTTGGAAAGAGCATTTGATAATATTTCATGCGCCATACCATATTGATTCCTGGGATATGTTCCAGTTGTATATAGAGTTGTTTGTAATCTTCTTCAGAATCTAAAGGACAAAAGAAGATATTATTTCAGCACCTTCAACCAGGTCGTTGCGCATTTCATCTGCTTTTTGTATTGCTTCATCTTCAGTAAGAATCACAGGCTTTAATGGTGAGCCACAGGTCCAACTTTGATTTTTCTTATGATAGAATAATCCAAATTTATAAGCTGCTCCGCCGGAAATACTTCCAAACACTTCGCGAATTTCTTTGTCCATTTCAAGCATATAGCAGAGATTGGTTTTATTCCCTTCGTCATTATAAAATAAAGAAGTTAACAAATCTTTTCCGGAAAGAGATTTTAAGTGTTCTATTCCAAAAAGATTTATAAAATTTTCTCGTAGTTCATCAGCCTTGTGAGCAAATGAAATCCATTCTGGAGTTTGAGATTCGTTATAAAACCACTCAGGAGAATATTTTCCTGATTCATTTTCTGTTATCTGAATGTTCGACATAATATACCTCCGAATTTATAAACTAGAATTAGTATATCATTTAACTGCAACACTGTCATAGATTATCGAAAAATAGAATTATATTGATATTAAAAGAGAAGAGCAAGATCCACCCGTGTATTACAGTATTGTCATTTTGACAATTTTGTATTACTTACGAGTAGCAGACTTGATGGGGATTACGTCCCCATACCCACGTGAAAATATAATTGCAGGCAATTACATTTTAGCAGATACGCAAGTGTTTCTGAGTAAGTGTCACAGACAACAAAATATAAAATTTTGATAAGGCATTCACCTGTGAATGTAACTTGGGTGCTTTTCTGTGGTGAAAAGATTGGAGGTATGATATAATTCTGAATATACAAAAAGGATTTATATATTCAATTTAGATAAAAACAAAAGAAAGGTAATCAAATGACAAAGGTAGAAACACTTACAGCATATTCATGTAAATTTAGTTATTTACAAAGAAATAATCCATTAATAGAGGAACAAAGAGAGGCAATTAAAGAAGGCAAAAAACCTGAATATACTTTTTCTGATTTTATAGAGAAATATGAAAAATATACAGAAAATCTTGCAATTGGAGAAAATACAGATAGAGCAATTCTTTTGACTGGTGATAAAATATCTATGAGAGAGAAAGAAGGAACTAAAATATGGCATATTATGCCAGGAGCAGGTAAGCAGGGAAAACCAGTAGTTGTTATAAAAAGGCAAACTGGTAAAAAATATAATTTTGATTCAGATTCAGCGGCTCTTTATGCTTATCACATTTTTGTCTATGAAAATGGAGATACAATAGTTGCCATTTTTCATAGACAAAATGGATCAGGGTGTAAAAGTGTATTTCTTGAAACAGCAAATAAAGCGTTGAAATCGGTTGGGTTAAAATTAGATATGGATCTTATAGTCCCACCGTTTAATGAAATACAGGGGGGTTCACCGACTAGAATGACACTCCAATTTACTAGAGAAAATAACTCAAGTGATATAGCAGATCATATGAAAGTATCTAAGAAAAAATGTATTATTCGTGATTTAGGGTTAAATTTGGAAGCAAGTGAAAATCGAAAAATTCTTGGAATAATTCAAAAGATGCAGTTAAAAAGAATTAATAAGGAAGATGCATTTTCCCAAATTAAAGCGGAACTTCCAAATTCAGAAGAATATAATGATGCAGAAATTAGATTAAAAATTGGGAATCAAGCTAAAAATGTAAAATGGAATGATTTTGAACATATTATGGGAAATTATGATATTACTCAAAAACTTTATGAAGGTTATAGAGCAACACAAAACTTTGCTGAGGTGTTAATAGAACTTGCTGATGAATATTATCAAAAAATAATTGAATCGGAGGTAATATAGTATGTATGGTAAAGCGGTACTTGTAATAGCAACTACTGTTATAATTTTACTTATGTTATTTGGAAATGCAAAAGTTCGAGTATTTAGTGTATTAGTAAATCAAATAAAAGTGTTTAAAAATGCAAAAACTGAAAAACTATCATGGTGGGATATTGTTTGCTTTATTATTATGCCAATATGTTTAGCAATAATTCTTACAATAGGATTTAGATGTATAATTGATGATGATTTGGCAAGTGTTTTAACAGCAGTATTCGCTTTTGTGTTTACTGTTTTATTTGGATTTGCAGCTATTCTTGTAGGAAAAATGGAGAGCAATAATGATATAGAAAGAAAAGTAGTAGGTGAAACCTTTGTCTCTATAGTATCGTCAACTATACTGTCTTTATTGGCAGCAATATTATCTATCATAATACTTGAGACGGAGTCTGAAATGGCTGAGGAAATTATATCGTGTGTTGTGTATAGTTTTTCTTTTATGATAATAATGTTACTGCTAATGATTACAAAGAGAACATTTCTTATATATAATGATAAGGATGAAAATGAGCAAAAATAAAAAAGCGTTTATTTTAAGCAGTAGTCTGCACCCCCTAAACTGACTACGATTTGACTATTACAGACGGAAGTGATTTGCTTCATTTTGCACTTTTTTGCAAAAAATGTAGTAAATGAGAAGAAAACTATGATACCTTGAAATGCTGATAAAACCTTGCAAAATACGGCATTTCAAGGCAATTTGAGAGGAGAAAAAACAATGATTCGAGTACTTTTCATCTGCCACGGCAGGGCTTTGAGTACAGCTATAAGTGGCGATAAAGTGCGATAAAGCGGGGCAAATTGTGGTGGAGTGATAGGTGCGAGACTACGGTTTTTATACGGATGAGTAGGGAGAAAAATAGAAAATTGTGCAGAAAAAATGTGTTGAAGCAGGTGCAAAAGTGCCTGCTGATTTTGTGTTGGCAAGGTATTTTAATCAATAAAAAACTGGGATATATGAATGTTAATGTCCACAATCGTTTAGTAGAGGACTAATGGGGGCGTTGTTAAATTTGAAATAAAAATAATGAAGTTCAGTTGATAAATTAATTACTATAGGATATAATATGTTTAATAAGGTTAGGAGGTTATTAAACATGCCAACACTGATTACATTGACTGAGGCAGCTACTTTTCTTGGCGTTAGTAAGGCCACGCTCAGAAATTGGGATAATGACGGTAAACTTGTAGCTGTTAGAAATCCTATAAATGGATACAGACAATATGATATGGAAAGCCTTATCAAATTGAAAAATGAAATGACCGGTCAAGAAAATTCTTTGAAAAAACAAAATGATGAACTGAAGAGTGAAGAGGCAAAAGCTATCAAAAGAGCAGTAAATAAACTTCATAGTATAATAAGAGATAGTGATGCGAATAGTAACATTGTTACTCGTTTTGATGAGATATCTAAACTTTTATTTGTGCGTTTGATGTCAGGAAGAAATATTTTTAAAGGATTTGAACAAAAAGATGCATTATATAGTAGTAAAATACAAGAAGAATATAGAAGACTATTAAATGAGTCTGGAAGAAAAATTCCAAAAAGTTATTTGAAAATTAATTTGGATGCAGATACTATTAGACTTTGCGGAAAAGAATTATATTCGTTATTGATTGATGATTGCCAATGCGATATTAAAGGCTTGGCATATGAAGATACAATTCGTGGAACATTCGATAAAAGCGACAATCAGCAATATTTTACACCATATCAGATAGTTGATTTTATGGTTAAGGCATTAAAACCCTTTCTTAAAGGGACGGTTTGTGATCCGGCTTGTGGTACAGCAGGTTTCTTGACAAAAGTTAATGATTATGCCGATGTAAAGTTGTTTGGTTTTGAAGTTGATGAACGATTAGCCTGGGTATCCACACTGAATTTGTATATTCATGGAGCAAATGATTTTGAAACATGTTTTATGAGTAATGGTGGGAGTTTGGGTTCAGAAGCAGATTCTTATTATGAGTCTATAGATGTCATTTTGACCAACCCTCCTTTCGGAAGCGATTATACTGATAGAAAAATCCTTGATAAATATGTTTTGGGGAAGGATAAGAATTCTCGTAGAAGGGGAATTTTATTTATTGAACAATCATGGAATTTACTTAAAAAAGATGGAATACTTGCCATAATTATTGATCAGGGAGTTCTGAATTCTAAAACAAACATGGATGTTAGAGAGTACATTTTTTCGCATTTTGAAATTATGGGAGTGATTGATTTGCCGGAAAGTGCTTTTTTGCCATATGCGAATGTGAGCTCATCTATAATGATTCTTCAAAAGAAAATGGGCAATGTAAAGCAACGACAGACATTCTTCGCAAAATCAGAAAAGATTGGAAGAAAATCTAATGGTGATGATGATATTATCTATTATCAAAACGGGGATTTTAAACTAGATAGTGATTTGGATAATATCTTATATGCATGGGAAAAGTTTATTGCTGGAAATTATCAAATTCACGATAAAAATTGCTTTGTTGCAAGAGTAGACGAATATTTGGAAGAAGACAAGAGTATGAGATTGGATTATACATTTCACCATCCATACAGAAATGAAAGCAAGGAATTATTAAATAATTCAAAATCACCACTTATTTCTTTATCAGAGATATGTACTGAAAGAAGTCAATCTTATGTGCCTGCAGCTGATACTGATGCAACGAGTATACTGTTTACTGGATTAGCAAATATTGAGTCATTTACAGGAATCGCAACTCAAGAATTAACTCCAGCAGCCTCAATCAAGAGTGCGGTTAAACGGTATGAACCAAGGGATATAGTTTTTTCTAAAATGAGACCTGCGTTAAGGAAAGTTGCTGTTATGAATACGAACGAGGGTGGGTATGTTTCATCTGAATGTACGGTCTTTACAGTGCGAAATGATAGTGATGGTAAACCTCTCGTTGAACCGGAGATTCTATCGGCATTACTTAGGTCGGACTTTGTATATGGTCAAATAATGTCATGTGTGACAGGTATAGGTCGCCCTAGAATAAGTGGTAAAGATCTGAGAAAAATTATGATTCCATTACCGGATAAAAAATTGCAAGAAAAAGTAATGCAAAATTTAAGAGCTAACGAGATTTCTATAAAGCAGCTTAAAGATAGAGCGGAGGCACTTAAAGAAGAAGCGGAAAATTTGGAAATTAAAACGATAAATGAGGTTGCACTCACAATGGCAGGAGGTTATTAATGAATAGAGAAGAACTAATTAAGATTCTACATGCAACAGAAACTCCAGATAAAATTGCTAAATGGCTTAGGGAACAATACTTTCCTGAAATTATGAATCGATATAATTCGGAAGCATCTAGGAAAAGGTTTGGATTGTATAGAAATGAACAGATTCCGTCGAATGAACGTAATTTGACGGATGTTAGAACAAGAATGGGTGTTCTTATTGAGTTTGAGTTAGCTAGAATATCCAATGAGATTTTGCCGGAACTTGGAATTGATGATGTGTTTTGGAGTTATGTAGTTGCAAACAGATTTCCAGATTTGGAAATAAGAGAGAACAATGGGAATCGTTTATTGAGATTAGAAATTAAATGTCTTCAATGTGTTGCAGAGGAAAAGTCAGCAAACTTTGATACATTGATAAAAGATATTAATCCTAATACAGATTTTGTAATCGTATGCTTATGGGATTGGGATAATAGGGGAAATAATATCTGTCAATGGGATTCTGCTCCTAAATTGTTTAAAATTTATGTATTTCATGCATATTCATTGGCACAATTAAGGGATACATATTGGCTAAACAAACCACCAGCAAATCTTGGTACAGGTTATCAAGGATTTGATGTAAGATATGCAGTCACATGTGCTGATAGCATCTTTTCAAAAGAACAAGGGAACTATGGAAAATTAACAAGAATTTGGAAAGAAGGTTTTGAGTATAGACCTGTTGAAACACCTGCATTATTAGATACTGAAGCAGAATATATCAAATTCCAAAAAGAAATAATAAAAGCAGGATTTGAAATTCTGGCAAAAAAACAATTGTCGGAACTATGCAAAGAGGAAATATCTTATGTAGTGTATGGAGGACAGGATATAGGATATTCTGCGGGGAATATTGGATATGTTATGGAAACAATGAGAAAATCAAAAGCACAAGAGATTGCTTTACAGAATAGGCTTTCCATTTTAGTATCGATGACTGAGAAGTACAGAAGCACAATTTATAAAATGCAACGAGATAGCATCGATGAATTGGCGAAAAATGAAAAGCCTAAAAATGTTGTGAATATTATCAATCAGTCCGAAAATTAATACTGTTTTGACAATAATCGAGGAGCTCAGAATTAAATTTTCTGCCTGAAGCATGGTTGATGAAATTAACAAGGGTGTCAAGATCAAAGTCATCGACATAGACGCCTTCTATTGTTTCAAGTTGAAATGAATTATCATTATTTTTATGTATACAGAAATAATAGCCACCTCTATTTGGATGTCCAGAGCTGGAACGTACACATAATGTGATACTATCTTTGTTACAAAACAAGGATTGTATTTGGTCATTGGTTAACGCGATATCAGTATCTTTTGTGACAATTGGGTACTGTGGTTGTTGAGATAAATTAAAATTAGGCATATATTATTTTCCCTCCGTATATTCATCTGGTATGTGTTTTATTACCGATTCGACATTACAATTTAATACATTACAAATATCATTTAAGGTTTTCATTGTAATGTTTTTATTTTGGCGGAGAGAATCTAGAGTTCCAGTGCTAAAACCATAATCTTTTATTAGACTGTACTGACTAATATTTCGTTGTTGTAGTGTTATCCATAGGGGTTCGTAAGTTATCAATGTTATCACCTCAATAAAATTCTACAACATAACCGAACTATCGACAATTGCCGATATATAGGCTATAATAGGATAGGATTTGGTTAAAATGAATTTGTAGATAGGGGAGGGAGAATCTCTACAGAAAATTGAATTTAAGACCGATGCCCCCTCTCACGCATATTTTCGCGAAATTGCACAGGGGGTATTGTGTTAACTTGGTTTTAGCAACTCGAATGGCTGAAATTAAGTAAAAATATTAAAATGCTGTGCGCGAAAAGTATTGTTGATTTGTGTAAAAGTAGGGCTGCCTTGAAATAGGGCAGCTCTTTTTCAAATATTGTGTTGACTAATTGGCCTGGTAGAGTGATATATGTACATACAAAAAGGAAAGGCAGGTATGTGCAATGATTACAGAAATTGATTTTAAAGTTACAGGAGAAGAACGTAAGAAGCTGGCTTATGCCATTGGTGAAACACTTGGATTAGTCCTATTGTTTTGAGCATTATGAAAAACAAGTTAAAAACAAAAGTACTGAAAATTATTTTTGCGGGAAGTAGTTATTCTGAAAAATATAATATTATAGAAGTGTTAAAACAAAATCAATATAGCTATCCGAGTGAAGAAGTACATAACATATATGAAACTATTCAAGCTAGTGCAACATCAAAATTCGGAAAGAAAATAATATCAGACAATAGTAATCTTGCAAATTTAATAGCAAAATATGTTAAAGGATATAATGTAATTTTTGAGTTACCAACAAAATGGGATAGAACTTCTCAAAAATCAATTGCAGATCCTAATTTCTTACCATTGTTAAAAAATCAAGATGGAGAGGTAGTTTCGTATATAGGATATTCAGAAAATTCAGGCTATGAATTGTTGCTTCCGTTTTGTGAAAAGAAGGATGAATTGATTGAAAGGTTAGTAACATCTGTATTGCCAGAAATATTGCCAGATTTTTTCCCTGAATCAAAAGAGTTTGAATGGATAAAAGAACAAGATTTTTTACCTAAAGAAATACTTGAACTTGAGAAAGAACGGACTTTAATTCAAGAACAATATAATTCGAAAATTAAGTCATTGAATGAGAGAAGAAATGCTATTGACCAGAAGTATAAATTTTTGAATGATTTGTTGATAGAAACAGGGGATAAGTTAGTTCAAGCTGTATGTACATACTTCAAGTGGCTTGGTTTTGCAAATGTAGAAGCAATTGATGGAAATGAAGATATTTTAAGAGAAGATATACAGATTTTGGAAGATGATAAATTATTTATTATTGAAGTTAAAGGTATTGGGGGAACATCTACAGATGCAGAATGTTCACAGGTAGCAAAACATAGACGAAGAAGAGAAAAAGAGCATCGTGACAAAGAAATATTGCCAATTTATATTGTGAATCATCAAAGGTATATAAGGCCTTCATTAAGACAAAATCCTCCATTTAGTGATAATCAAATAGATTATGCTAAAAATGATGAAAGAGGTCTTCTTACTACATGGCAGCTTTACAATCAATATAAGTTGATAGAAAATGGTATATTTACGAAAAAAGAAACAAGAGAATCACTAGATAAATGGGGGCTTATTTCGTTACTTCCAAAGAATTTAATTAGAGTGGGGATTTATAAGGAATATTTTAAGAAACCTAAAGCAGGTATATTGACACTTAACAATGTTAAATTGGAAGTTGGAAAAATGATATATGCAAAAAAAGATGGAAAATGGATTTGTACTTCTATTGTAAGTATACAGCTTAATGATAAGGATGTAGATCAAGTAGACAATGGTGAGGTTGGAATAGTGACCGATATTGAACTGGAAAAAGGATATGAGATTTTTGTCAAAATTGAGTAGTAACCCCACCCGCTTTTTACTCCGTTTCTACTACGATTACTGTACACATCTTGCAAAATTTTGCTAAGATTTGCATTTTATGTACAGAAATGACCAATACATAAAGAAAAATTAACACCGCGCAAAACGCTGCAAATGGCAGCAGGAAAGCGCCTTTTGAAAGGAGAAATTATGAGCATTCGAGTACTTTTCGTATGCCACGGCAACGTTTAAAGTATGGCGAGAAAGACTTGATTTTGTAGGATTTTCTAGATAGAAACAAATAATTTACACCTTATTTATACCTTTGGAAGACCGAATCGGAATAATTAAAAAAGTTGTCATAATTCAGTTGGTCAAAAAATAATACTACACTCAAAATCAATTAAAAAATCAATCGTAAAAAAATACGATTGTTTTTTGCGCATTTTTGCATATAATATAATCATTATGGTTGGAAAGGGAACGATTACTATGCGTGAAACAAGAATATTAGAATTCAAGGAAACGATTACGAATACTTTTTTGAAAACAGTTAGTGCCTTTTCGAATTACAATGGTGGAACAATTCTTTTTGGGGTTGATGATAATGGAAATGTGAAAGGATTGCTAGATGTAAAACAGGCCTGTCTGGATATCGAAAATAAAATCAATGACAGTATATCACCTCAACCAAACTATACACTTGAAATACAGAATAATGACCAGACGATAAAACTTACTGTAAAAAGTGGTCTTCAAAAACCGTATTTATATAAATCAAAAGCATACAAACGAAATGATACAGCAACGATAGAGGTAGATACATTGGAATTTTCAAGGCTTGTATTAGATGGAAAAAATATTAGCTTCGAAGAATTACCTTGTAAAGATCAGGAGCTATCTTTTAAAATTTTACAGTGTAAACTGAAAGAAAATATTTACATTGAAACTTTCAATCAAGATACTTTAAAGACATTGAACCTGTATGACAATATAAATGGTTATAATAATGCAGCGGGACTTTTGGCAGATAAAAATCATTTTTCAGGAATTGATATTGTTAAGTTCGGTGAGAATATCAGTATTATTCAAAAAAGAGTAACGTTTGAACATATATCGGTTTTAGAAATATATGAAAAAGCATTTGCTGTATTTAGAGATTATTACCAATATGAAGTAATACAGGGGGCTGACAGAAAGATGGTAGAGAAAATACCGGAAGCAGCTTTCAGAGAAGCAATTGCAAATGCTTTGATTCATAGGGTATGGGATATTAATTCACACATCAGAGTTTCTATGTTTGATGATAAAATAGAAGTAGTGTCTCCTGGTGGATTGCCGGCTGGAATAACGGCAGAAGAATATTTATCAGGTAAACTATCTATTTTAAGAAATAGAAATCTTGCAAATGTATTTTACAGTCTGGGATTAGTAGAGATATTTGGAACAGGAATTACACGAATCAAACAACTGTATGCAGAGAGTTTGATAAAACCAGAATTTGAAGTGTCAGAAAATGCTATAAAAATTGTACTACCGATATTTGAAATGAATGTCAATTTAACCGAAGACGAAAAAGTGATTTACAAATTTTTAAGTAAGACGATGCTGAAACCAATAAGTGAAATTGCACCATATGTCCCATTTGGCAAATCAAAAACAACACAATTACTGAAAGCTATGGAGAAAAAGGGTGTGATTGCAGTTGAAGGAAAAGGCAGAGGAACAAAATATATCATTAAGTGATTGAGAACATAGAGGGTTCAAATTACACAATCTTTCAATAACACAAGGAGAAAATCATATGATAAAAATTTTATTTTTATGTCACGGCAATATCTGCCGTTCACCCATGGCCGAATTTATCTTTAAGGATATGCTTGCTCGTCGCGGCATGGCCGACAAATTTTACGTCGCTTCTGCGGCGACGAGCACGGAGGAAATCTGGAATGGAATCGGCAATCCGGTGTATCCGCCGGCGAAGCGGGAACTTGCAAAACATGGAATATCATGTGAGGGAAAACGTGCGGTGCAGCTTCAGAGGACCGATTATGACAAATACGATTACCTGATCGGTATGGAAGAGCGGAACCGCAGAAATATGCTTCGAATTCTCGGCAGTGATCAGGAGGGAAAGGTAAGTCTTCTGTTGGATTACGCCGAGCGTCATGGAGATATTGCGGATCCGTGGTATACCGGTGATTTTACCACGACTTATTCTGACATTGTCAGAGGATGCGAAGGTTTTCTGACATTTCTTGAACAGGAAGGAAAGCTGTAAAAACAACACTTTCAGGGCGTGGCCTGTCGACCTTTTGTGAGAAACCTCTGCTGAGCGCGGAATATGTCGAACGAATTTTGTTTACAGAAAGTCAAATATGCTGTATGCTCAATGCATAGCAACTCTTAGAGGGAGCGTCTGCTTCCTCTTTTTATTCCAATCTATACTTCATGGGCATGTCGCCCGAATATTCAGAAAGAAGAGGAAATCTATATGGAAAAGAATTATGAGACTTTTGTAAACAACCTTCGTGAAAGACTTCTTAAAGCGACGGGATACCAGGAGGAGATGATCTGTTACAAGACAGCAGAGGAATATCCGCCTACAGATGGAGACCGCCTGCTTTTGAAGAATCGGCAGCGGGAGGGTGTGTATGAAGTCTGTGCACTTTATGTGGCAGATCTATATGAATGGCATCAGAATGGCGCCACGATGGAGCGGATTGTGCAGGAGATCATGCATCGGCTGGATGCTATTGTCAGATCAGAATGTTTTGAAAAGAGCAAAGACCTGGAAGATTATGAAAAGATTAAAGATGATCTGTTTATCCGTCTTCTGAATGTCGAGAAAAACAGAGCTGAGTTAGACGACGCAATTTTCCGTACAATCGGGGACATTGCTCTGGTTCTTTATGCCCGAATGGGAGAATTGGATGGATGCAGCACCAGTGTAAAGATTAAACAGCATATTTTTGAAAAGTGGGATAAAGATGAACAGATGGCGTTTAATGATGCGTTGCTGAATACATATTTTATTTCACCACCGAGGATCTATTGCTGGGAAAAACTGATCTGCAATATGGATTATGAAGGCGAAAATTTCATGAATCTGTTATTTGACGAGCCGTTAAAGAAGAGTGCAATCGGGAATTGTCTGAGTACTGCAACGCGTACTAATGGAGCTGTTGCGGTGTTCCTGCCGGGTGTAGCGCAGCGCCTGAGTGATTTGCTGGATGGTGGATTTTATATGGTATTTACAAGTATTCACGAGGTGATGATCCACAGTGAAAAAACAGCGGATCCTAAAGATCTGAAAAGAGTTTTGGCAGATACAGTGCGCGACACGACTCCGGACGAAGATTTTCTGACATATTATGTGTACCATTATAACCATGAGACAGGACAGTTTACATACTATTGATTGGCATATTTATAGATCCTCCCGGATCTTACACGCAGGGAAAATTTTTACGCCATCTGCATATACTAATTAAAAAGTGGTCAGGAGAGCAGAAGTGGCATATAAGATCGTATTGGATGCCGGGCACGGGGGTACGGATCCGGGAGCTATATATAAGGAAAGAAAAGAAAAGGATGATAATCTTGCTCTGACGCTTGCTGTCGGCAAAATCCTTGAAGACAACGGTGTGGATGTGGTATATACTAGAACCGAAGATGTCTATCAGACTCCATTTGAGAAGGCGCGCATTGCAAATCAGTCGGGCGCTGATTATTTTATTTCGTTTCACCGGAACAGCAGCCCGGAAGATAATCAATATCAGGGTGTGGAAGTCCTTGTATATGATAAAAGCGGAATAAAATATGAGATGGCGCAGAATATTGTTGGTGCGCTTGGAGAACTTGGATTTCGGGAAATAGGAGTAAAGGAGCGACCGGGACTTGTAGTGCTTCGGCGTACACGGATGCCGGCGCTTCTGATTGAAACCGGCTTTCTGAATTCTGATGAAGACAACAAATTATACGACGAAAAGAAAAATGAGATTGCCGAAGCTATAGCCGGAGCGATTCTCGGAACGCTTTCAGAAGAAACAATAGAGGCGCCGGTTTATTATCGGGTGCAGACCGGTGCGTACCGCAACAGGGAAAATGCAGATCGTATGCTGTATCAGCTGAATGATCAGGGTTATCCGGCGTTCCTTCTATATGAAAATGATCTGTACAAAGTTCAGGTAGGCGCTTTTCAGCAGATTGGCAATGCCATTAATATGGAGCAGCGGCTGCGGGATGATGGCTACAGTACAGTAATTGTAACAAAATAAATATCACACAAAGGAGAAAGACTATATGTACCACAGATTTATAGAGCAGATCAGTGAATTTATTTTTGCTGAAGATGAACCGGAAAAAGCGGATATCATTTTTATTCCGGGGAATGGTTATTCACAGATGGCGGAAAAGGCTGCAGCCTTATATGGGAAAAAATATGCGCCATTTGTCCTTCCAAGTGGAAAATACAGCATCGCTGTCGGCAAGTTTGGCGGAGTGTTGTCGGGCCAGGAACGATATAACGGCAAGTACCGAACGGAATGGGATTTTTTAAAAGATGTTTTAGTGAAAAATCATGTTCCGGACGAAGTAATTCTTAAGGAAGATCAGGCAACCTTCACATGGGAAAATGCCAGATTCTCCCGCGAAGTTACGGACAAAGCGGGAATAGAAATAAAAAAAGCACTGTTATGCTGCAAAAATTATCATGCGAGAAGAGCACTGATGTATTATCAGAGGGCATATCCGGAAGTGGAATTTCGGGTATGCCCATGTTGTGTTGATGGAGTTACGAAAGAAAATTGGATGAACTCTGAGGAAGGCATTAAATCTGTTTTGGGAGAAGTACAGAGAATCGTCACGCAATTCGCATTAATGATGTAATCGTTACTGGTTACAGGCAATATTCCGAGACATACGGGGCAAAAAATAAAAAAAATAATTTTGGGGTGTCGAAAAAAGTAGAACTGTGCTATAATGTCTGTGTCGTAAAATAAAAGATTTTGTTACAAAAGGTTTACGAAAAGATAAAAATACGATATATTGATTGAGGATGTATTTCATAGAAAAGTAAAAACATCCATTATAAATAGACTAAAGCAGACGTTAATTCATGTTTAAATAGATTGAGGTGTATAGATTATGATGAAAAAGAGGAAGAATATGCATTTTTTTGCTGCAGCGGCACTTACAGCGACACTTATAACAGGTCAGTTTACTTATGTTCCGGTTATGGCAGGAAGTACGGCGGAAGTTGAGGTCAGCAGCCTGATTCCTGATAATGTTACAGTAGAACAGCCGGTTCCTCTTTCTGAAATTTCTCTTCCGAAGAGTGATTATGGTACATTGTCATGGGTGGACAGTTCGAGCGTTCCATCTAAGCGAGTACAGTCTTATGATGTGGTTTTTCACCCGTACAATACAGCAGATCTTGCGAAGTTTTCCGGATGGGATGGTCAGTCGGATGCGATTTACAGCAGCGTGACGGTAGTTGTCAGCAGTTTCAGCAAAGATACAGATTATACAGATAACGCTTATGAGAATCAGGATTCTCAGGAAACACAGGAGAATGGAAATACAGGAGAAAACGGTGAAGATACGACGACAGAGACACCGGGAAGTACAGAAATATCAGATAATGGTGAGGTAAAAGACGAATCAGAGGCAAAAGATCAGGATACACCAGATACAGATGATACAGCGGACAAGGTTCAGGATACAGCAGAAACACCTGACAATAAAGACGTTTCAACTGACACTGAGAAAAAAGATTCCGCAGATGCGACAGAAACACCAGAAGTTACAGCTGCACCGGATGATGCAGAGAATCCGGAAGTGACGGGAGCACCAGAAACTACAGAGACACCGGATGTTACAGCTACACCAGATGTTACAGACACACCAGATACCACGGAAACACCGGAAATTACCGAAGCACCGGAGTCCGATAAAGACAATATTTTTGACGGTACTGAGAAGAAAATTACTCCGGATGAGCGTGCACAGACAGTGACAGATGAAGAACCGTCCGATGAAGAAAAGATCGAACTTGCAGCAACAAACCATACCTGCAACGGTATTTCTGTATCGGGAATCAACCTTCCGTGGTATGTACAGTTCCGTGCAGCAAGTGGCGAGAATTATGAATTCAGTAATGAAGCAGAGGCAAATCTGTTTAAAGCCTACGAATTTGAGCTTTGGGATCTGAAAAATAATACGGAATATGAAATCCCGGATGGGGAATATATCAGTGTGACTGTTCCGGTCAAAGCAGGATATGACTATACCATCGAGCATCTTCTGGACAGCGGTGCGATGGAGAAGATCGTTCCAAGTGTGGATGGAAGCACAATGGTGTTCAGCACACATTCATTCAGCCCGTTTGGAATCGCCGGAAGCAAGACGCTGGTAGGTGAAGAAATTGAGGATGGAAGCTATTCTTCCGGAACGACAACCAAAAGTTCTGCGACTGTAGGCCCGACGAGTGCAACTTCATCATCTACAACGACCTCTGCGAATAACAGTACATCGGGAACATCTGTGCAGTCGTCTTCTGATCAGAGTAATCAGAATGCTACAGATACTTCGACTTCAGACCAGGGCACGCAGAATGGAAGTAGTTCTGTGAAGGCTGTATCTACAGGAGACAGCACACCGATTCTTCCATTTGTGATTATCGGAATCGCGGCAGCAGTAATCGTTGCAGTGCTTGTATACCTTAAGAAGAGAAAGTAAATTTCGGATTTTGTACATATGAAGAAAAAGCCCTCCATATATTTCAGTATGGGAGGGCTTTTTATGCAGATAAAAACAATTTTGAGATCTTTACTTCTAGCATATGCATTATCGGGGATATGTCTTCTGCTTCTTGCGCTGATGGTATTTAAACTCGATATCGGGCAGGGAATCGTGACAGTGGGGATATTGGTGATTTATGTGGTTTCCTGTCTGGCGGGCGGCTTTTTGTCCGGAAAACTCATGCGGCAAAATAAATACAAGTGGGGATTTCTGGTAGGACTGTGTTATTTTGTACTGCTTATGATTGTTTCATTTGCGGTGCAAAGGCGATGGGATATGAGTGCACAGCATGCTATTACGACGTTTTTTATGTGTCTGGGAGGCGGCACGCTGGGTGGTATGCTCTCGTGAAAAAAAGGCTTTTATTTAGGGCGATTTTATGCTATACTGTCTCCAGATAATTATACATAAGGAGGGATATATAATGGAACATATCAAAACATTAAATACAAAGAACCTGCAGAACACAGTGAAAAAAGGTGGATGCGGTGAATGTCAGACATCTTGCCAGTCAGCATGCAAAACTTCCTGTACTGTAGGAAATCAGAGCTGCGAGAACAAATAAGCAGGTTCAGAACAATCAGTTAAGCAGCGGAGTGAAATCCGCTGCTTATTCTTACGTTACAGGAAACTACTTCGTAATGCTCTGATAACGTAAAGAAAAAGATACAGGAAAGGATTTTCAGAAAGATGAGTCTGATACATAGATACCAGAGTAACGGTTACAACATTGTTCTGGATATTAACAGTGGATGCATTCATCTGGTAGATCTTGTGACATATGAAGTACTTCCCTTTATGGAGGAGGGACTGTCAGAGCAGGAGATCGTAGACAGACTGAAGGATCAGTATCCGGAGGCTGATATCCGTACTTCTGTTTCCGAATGTGGGAAGCTGAAAGAGCAGGGTATGCTGTTTACCAGAGATGTATATGAAAATATAATAGAAGAATTTACTGAAAATCGACAGACAGTAGTCAAAGCACTGTGCCTGCATATTGCCCATGACTGTAATCTGGCCTGTCGATACTGTTTTGCCGAGGAAGGTGAATATCATGGAAGAAGAGCGCTGATGTCTTTTGAAGTAGGAAAGAAAGCACTTGATTTCCTGATTGCGAATTCCGGTTCAAGAAAGAATCTGGAAGTCGATTTCTTCGGAGGAGAGCCCCTGATGAACTGGCAGGTTGTCAAGGATCTGGTGGCATACGGAAGAGAACAGGAGAAGCTGCACAATAAGAAATTCCGTTTTACACTGACAACCAACGGTGTACTTCTCAATGACGAAGTTATGGAATTCTGCAACAAAGAAATGGGAAATGTTGTTCTCAGTGTGGATGGACGTAAAGAGGTTCATGACTATATGAGACCATTCCGTAAAGGTGCAGGAAGCTATGATCTGATCATTCCAAAATTCCAGAAATTTGCAGAATCCAGAAACCAGGACAAGTATTATGTGCGTGGTACCTTTACCCACCACAATCTTGATTTTTCAAAGGATGTTCTGCATCTTGCAGATCTCGGATTCAAGCAGATCTCTGTAGAGCCGGTTGTAGCTGCTGATACAGAGGAGTATGCGATTAGAGAAGAAGACATTCCACAGATCAAGGAAGAATATGATGCACTGGCAAAAGAAATGATCGCCAGAGAAAAAGCCGGAAAGGGCTTCAATTTCTTCCACTTTATGATTGACCTTACAGGCGGGCCATGTGTTTACAAACGTCTGTCCGGATGTGGCTCAGGTACCGAGTATCTGGCTGTGACGCCGTGGGGCGATTTTTATCCGTGTCATCAGTTTGTTGGCGAAGAACAGTTCCTTATGGGAAATGTAGATGAGGGAATCACCAGACCGGAGATCCGTGATCAGTTTGGTAAATGCAATGTTTACACAAAAGAAGCATGTAAGGACTGTTTCGCAAGATTTTATTGCAGTGGTGGCTGCGCTGCCAATGCATATCATTTCCAGAAAGATATTAATGGCAATTATGGTATCGGATGCGAACTTCAGCGTAAGAGGGTGGAGTGCGCAATCATGATAAAGGCCGCGTTAGCGGAATAAAATAATATAAGAAGGGAAAGAACAATGAAGAAAAACAGAGCAATCGTTGTACTGCTTCTGACCGCCATTATCACAGTCTTTCTGTGTTACACGGCCGGAGTAGGCATCGGACCTACCGGAACCGGTTCTGCGAAGAATATCAAGACCGGTTTGGATCTGTCTGGTGGTGTCAGTATCACTTATCAGGCAAAAGACAGTAACCCGAGTGCTGAAGACATGTCAGATACTGTATATAAGCTCCAGAAGCGTGTGGAACAGTACAGTACTGAAGCGCAGGTGTACAAAGAAGGAAACGACCGTATCGCTGTTGAGATCCCGGGTGTCACAGATGCAGATGCAATTCTGAATGACCTTGGTAAACCTGGTTCTCTGTGTTTTATCACAGCAGAAGATAACGACGGTAATGCAAACTTTACCAGTACAGGAAGCGGTTATGCACTTGCAAGAAGTCTTGACGAGATCCGTGAAGCCGGATCTGTTGTTCTGGAAGGTACAGACGTAAAGGATGCACAGGGTGGTGCATTCCAGTCTGACAAAAACAGCTCCAGAGAATATGCCGTAAGTCTGACACTTACCGATGAAGGTAAGACAAAATTTGCAGATGCAACAAAGGCAAACGTCGGCAAACAGATCGCAATCGTTTATGATAACCAGATTTTAAGTGCACCGAAGGTAAATGAAGCAATCACAGGTGGACAGGCACAGATCACAGGTATGGCTGATGTAGAAGAAGCACAGAACCTTGCTTCCTATATCCGTATCGGTTCCCTGAGCATCGAGCTTGAAGAACTTCGTTCCAGTGTGGTCGCTGCACAGCTTGGTGAAGAAGCAATTTCCACAAGTGTAATGGCAGGTCTGATTGGTCTGATCATCGTAATTATCTTTATGATCATTATGTACCGTCTGCCGGGCGTCGTTGCCGGTGTGGCACTGATTCTGTACACGGCAATCGTACTGATCACCTTAAATGCATTTGACATTACACTGACTCTTCCGGGTATCGCAGGTATCATTCTTGGTATTGGTATGGCGGTCGATGCGAATGTTATTATTTATGCTCGTATTCAGGAAGAAATTGCAGCAGGAGATTCTGTAAGAGCTTCTATCAAGGCAGGATTTTCCAAAGCGTTCAGTGCAATCTTCGATGGAAACATTACAACCCTGATTGCATCACTGGTACTGATGTGGCTTGGTTCCGGTACTGTTAAGGGTTTTGCTTATACACTGGCACTTGGTATCGTTGTTTCCATGTTCACAGCTCTGGTTGTTTCCAGATTTGTAATGAATGCATTTTATGCAGTTGGCTTCCACGATGAAAAATTATACGGCCGTGCAAAACAGCGTAAAATATTCAACATCGTTGGTAAGCGTAAAGTATTCTTTATTATTTCCATCGTTCTGATTCTGAGCGGTCCGGTTGCAATGCTTATTCATCATAATACAGATGGAACAGCATTAAACTATGCGCTTGATTTCTCCGGTGGTACAGCAACAACTGTAACATTCAACGAAGATATGGATATCAAGCAGATTGATTCTGAAGTAACTCCTGTTGTAGAGGAAGTTACCGGAGATAAGAACGTACAGCCTACAAAGGTTGTCGGAACAAATCAGGTAGTGATAAAAACACGTACTCTTTCTCAGGCAGAACGTGAAAAACTGGATCAGGCACTGGTTGACAAGTTTGACGTAGATGAATCTCTGATCGCGACAGAAAGTATTTCTTCCACAGTAAGTTCTGAAATGAGAAGAGATGCGGTTGTTGCTGTAATTGTTGCTACACTCTGTATGCTTGTTTATATCTGGTTCCGTTTCAAGGATATCCGTTTTGCAAGCAGTGCGGTACTTGCATTACTGCATGACGTTTTGGTTGTATTTGCATTCTATGGAATCTCCAGAATTTCCGTAGGTAATACCTTCATTGCCTGCATGCTTACGATTGTAGGTTATTCTATCAACGCGACGATCGTCATCTTCGACCGTATCCGTGAGAATATGAAGGGCAGCAGAGCCAAACTTGATGAGATCGTTAATGAAAGTATCACACAGACACTTACAAGAAGTATGTACACTTCCTTTACCACATTTGTTATGGTAGCAGTTTTGTACATTCTGGGTGTATCTTCCATCCGTGAATTTGCAGCACCTCTTATGGTAGGTGTTATCTGCGGTGCATATTCTTCTGTCTGCATCACAGGTGCTTTGTGGCTGGTAATGAAACGTTATTACAGAAAACCGGTTCCACAGGCAACAGTTGCAGCAAAGACAGCTGCTTCCTCTGCAAAACAGAATAACTCTGGTAAGCAGAACAGCCAGCCGGCCAAAAAGGATCCGACACAGCCAAAGAAGAAAAATCGTAAAAGAGTAGCGGAAAGACTTGCAGCTCAGGAAGCAGCGGCGAAAGAAAATGCTTCCGGCGAAGAAAAGTCCGAATAATGAAATAAAAGAGATCAGGTTCCCGGGACAGACATTTGCCCCGGGACTTATTCTATCTGGAGAAAAGAAATATGCATACTCCAAGGTGTGCAGAGGAGAATATATGGAAAAATGGATGGTATATGCCAAAAAGGCGGATTTTCAGGAGATTGGCAGGAAATTCGGAATTGATCCTGTGATTGCCCGGCTGATTCGAAACCGTGATGTAGACGGAGATGAGGCAATACAGTCGTATCTTCATGGAACACTTGAAGAACTTCCATCACCATGGTTTATGAAAGATATGGATAAAGCTGTGGAAATTCTGAGAATGAAAATTGCAGAAAATAAAAAAATCCGTATCATTGGTGATTACGATATTGATGGCGTGACGGCGACCTGTATTCTGCTGAAAGGTCTGAAACGACTGGGGGCACAGGCTGATACATGTATTCCTGACAGAATCAAAGACGGATATGGACTTCATGAGCAGTTGATCGATCAGGCGGCGGAAGATGGAATTGATACCATCGTGACCTGTGACAATGGTATTGCGGCAGCTGGCGAGATCGCAGATGCCAGGCGCAGAGGGATGACTGTGGTTCTGACGGATCATCATGACGTTCCGTTCCGGGATAGTGAAAACGGACGTGAATGGATTATACCATGTGCGGATGCAGTGATTAACCCGAAGCAGCAGGATTGCTCATACCCTAATAAAAATATTTGCGGCGCGGTCGTAGCATGGAAACTGATATGGGCACTGTACGAAAAGGCCGGCATTGATAAGTCCGAGATATTGGACTTTACAGAACTGGCAGCAATTGCAACAGTTGGTGATGTGATGGATCTGCAGGGAGAAAACAGGATCATTGTAAAGCATGGCCTGAGGCGGTTATCTGAAACGACCAGACCGGGCCTGCAGGCATTGATCCGGGTAAATAATCTGGAAAGAGCAGAAATCACAGCCTATCATGTGGGCTTTGTACTCGGACCATGCATCAATGCAAGTGGACGTCTTGATACGGCGACAAGAGCGCTGGCGCTTTTGTGTACAGAAGACAGGCAGAAAGCAGCTAAACTTGCCGGTGATCTTTATGATCTGAATCAGAGCAGGAAGGCAATGACGGAACAGGGAAAAGAACAGGCGATAAATGAGATTGAGACGGAAAGTATAAATAAAGACAGAGTACTTGTTGTTTATCTTCCTGAATGTCACGAAAGTCTGGCGGGGATCATTGCCGGACGTATCCGGGAGCTGTACCATAAACCGGTCTTTGTGCTGACAAAAGCAGAGAATGGTGTTAAGGGAAGTGGACGTTCAATAGAAGCGTATTCAATGTACGAGGAACTTGTTAAATGCCGGGATCTTCTGATTCAGTTTGGCGGACATCCGATGGCAGCAGGGCTTTCAATGGCGGAAGAAAACATTGAACGATTCAGGAAGAAACTTAATGAAAACTGTACATTGAGTGAGCATGATCTGATGCCAAAAGTTATGATTGATGTGCCGATGCCGATTTCTTACCTGACAGAAACACTTACCGAAGAACTCAAAGTTCTGGAACCGTTTGGAAAGGGAAATACAAAACCGTTATTTGCTCAGAAAAATCTGCGCGTTTCAAAATTAAGAATCTTTGGGAAAAACAGAAATGTTGCCAAAATGACATTGACAGATGCAGATGGAGTCTGGAAAGATGCGGTGTTTTTTGGTGAAGTCGATGAATTTGCAGAATTTGTTTCTGTACATGATACTATATCTGTAACGTACTACCCTGAAATCAATGAATATCAGGGCAGAAGAACGTTACAGATTGTGATCAGAAATTATTGTTGATATATAGTTTATACAAGCTTGTGGCGGATCATATCAGGATTCAGCGCATATTTGATTGCGGTATCCTTATGAATCCGCCCTTGTTTATACAGCTCTATAAGGCTGTGATCCATGGAACGCATCTGATCCTGAGAGGAAGAAGCAATGACTCCTTCAATCTGATGTAGTTTATTGTCACGGATCATATTACGGATCGCAGGTGTAAGGCGCATGACTTCAAACACAGGAATAACCTTTCCATTTACATCAGGAATCAGCTGCTGGGAAATGACTGCCTGCAGAACCATGGAAAGCTGTACAATAATCTGATGCTGCTGTGCCGGTTCAAAAACATCTATGATACGGCTGATGGAGTTTGCGGCGCCAAGCGTATGCAGACTGGAAAGTACAAGATGACCGGTCTCGGCAGCGGTCATTGCCGTCTGAATCGTTTCATGGTCCCTCATTTCACCCAGTAAAATAACATCCGGACTCTGACGCAGAGTGGCGCGAAGAGATGTCAGATAGTTTGCAGTATCTGTGCAGATCTCACGCTGACTGACAATACAGCGGTTGTGTCGATGCAGATATTCGAGTGGATCTTCCAGAGTGATGATATGCCCCTCTCTGGAATGATTAATGCGGTCGATCAGGCATGCCATAGTAGTTGATTTTCCACTTCCGGCAGAACCGGTCACAAGAACCATACCCTTTGTATAATCAGCAGTCTGCATAACATCATCCGGGATAGAGAGTTCTGACGGATCCGGTAACTGAAATGCAATCACACGTATAACAGCGGCCAGTGAACCACGCTGTTTATAGGCGTTGATCCTGAATCTGGAAAGACCGGGGACAGAAAAAGAAAAATCATCATCCCCGGTATTCAGAAGATGATTGATGTCGCGGTTATTTGCCATCTGATAAATGCATTCGAGAATCTGTTTTGTATCATCCGGAATCAAACGTTCTCCATAATCAGTAAGATGGCCATCCACTTTAATGGACAGTGGACGACCGGCAATAATAAAGATATCAGACGCATGCTGGTTTGCAGCAGTTGTAAGAAATTCCAGTGTTTGTTCGTTTGTCATGATTGAGCTCCTTTGTATACAGGCTGATGGGTGTCGGGTGTCCATGATGCTGTATTGCCTGTTTTCCATTGTAATATTTCAATAAAAGGTTCTGTGTCCGAAGATGGGTACAGGACTTTTAATTTTACAGATAACTCCTGCGTATCAGATAACGCTTCCGAGAATGAAATAACATTCGTAGAAGAATCGTATGCGAGACCGTCAATTTCATCAGGAATCTGGCCGGTAAGTGAAAAGTAGGCATCTGGATCAGAAACCTGACTGTAATCAGAAGCAAGCTGCTTTTGAATTGCTGTGACAGTTCCTGTGGCTTTTTCGCATGTCTTGTAATAAAGGTCGGTTTGTTGGATAGCAAAATTGGCGGCCTGCAGTTCATCCCGTGATTTCCCGAGTGTAAGAAGAGACAGTACCGCGAGACAAAGTACGGAAAAAATAAGAAACAGCGACGGAATACCAGTTGCTGCAAAAAATGTTCGGTCGTGTTTCATGATTCTTCCTCCTTAAGAGCAGACTGGATGGATGGAAAACGAAGTTCCGTGGAATGAAGCAGGGCATGATCTGCATCCATCCGGTAGAAGAAAAGCATTCCTGCCTTTTCGTATCGGGAAGGGGACAGTTCAAGAAACATTCGATAGGAAGCATTCTGTTTATCGCAGATGTTCCAGCTGCGGTCATAGTACCAGTTTACGGAAGAACTGTCTGAGATACCTCCGGGAAGATATTTGACAAAACTGTCTGCATTTCCATCACTTCCCTCCATAATCTCACAGACAGAAACCGTGCGAGCTTGTATCTGTCTGTTTTCAACCGTGTGTACATGGTTTTCCTCGGCGGCTGCGAAAATACGGATGCATGCAGCACTGGAAAGTGAAAGAAAAAGGAGGACAAAAATCATTTCCATCAAAAAAAGACTGTTTTTGGAATGTGAATGTATTTGTTTCATGTTAGCTCCTTTTAAGCTGCACAGCTGTGCAGATAGAATTCAGATATGTCTCCGGCGGTACTTTGAAGAAAAACATGATAAAAGCCATTAGCGTTTTCTTCTATCTGAAAGTCTGACAGAGATGCGATCGCGGTACCGGCATTTGCCTGTGCAGAAGATCCGTCTGCGGTAAAAAGCTCTTTCAGGCGGCCGTCATCCAGATAAAGGTATGTGATGTAGTCCTGATTATTTATGGTATCACGAAAACATAAAGCCGGAATATCATTTAATTCATCCGTAAAAATCCCATCCTGAACATCGTGCTGCCGGAATTTTGTGGCGATATAGGAGGAAACGGTGCCAAGATCTGTTTCGGAATCAGCCTTTTTGATGGATTGCTGATAAATCTGTGCGGAGAACAACAGCATGATCAGAAGGAACAGTACGAAGAGGCCGAACAGCAACAGCGAAAAAAGACCGGATATCGGATGAGAAGTCGGTGCTGTTTTTTTCATGATGAAGTCTTCCTCCTTTCAGAATTTGTTCCTGTAAGTGGGATAACACTGATAGAAGGAAGAAGGTTGGATCCGTTGGGAACATATTCAATCACAAATTTGGAAGAGTCATATGTGATATGATAATCACTCAGAAGTTCGTCCAGACTTTCCGGATACTGTCCTTTCAGTGCATAAGTACGGACTGCACCATTTTCAAGCGCCTGCAGCAATGCACTCTGTTCTTTCTGAATCGTTGCATCGGAAGTGCGCCCAATTGCAATGAAAAAAATGAGACCGATGCAGAGCAGCAGAAACAACGGAAAAAGAAGTAGGACAGTTTTAAAAAATTTTTCTTTACGGCTTTCAAAAAGCTTCATAACAGATCACCTCACATTGCGATATCTGCAAGTACACCAAGAAGCGGCATCATAACGGAAAGCAGGACCAGACCTACCAGAACCGAGAGAATAATGACGATAGTCGGTTCAATAACAGAAATCACACGTGTGATCAGGGCAGAAGCATTGTCCTGATAGTGGCTGGAAAGGTCTGCGAAAGCATCATCCGCGGTCCCGGACTGGAATGCAACTACGATCAGCCGGATTTCCATGCCACCAAAAAGTCCGGATTCTTTCAGAGCGTCAGAAAATGCATAGCCGGTATTCAGAAGGTCGGCAGCTTTTTGGAGACGTTCCAGAACAAGTGGGTGAGAAATCAGCTGCTCAGCAAGCGCAAGACTGGTTTCCGGAGCAAGTCCGCTTTTCTGGCCGAGTGCAAGCCCATGTGTCATACGGCTGTAGTCGAGTGCAACCGGAATATCACGAAGTACCGGAAGATGCAGGACGATTTTTGCAAGCATCTGCTGGCCTTTTTTATTAAGACAAAGAAACAGGATGCATCCGATCAGGATAACTGTCAGAATCAGAAAAAAGGCAGAATAACGGGTGATAATATTGCCGGCATTCAGAAGCCGGCTGGAAAATCCGTTCATTTCCATTCCCATCTGCTGGAATACCTGCCGGAAGATCGGAAGTACTTTGACAAGAAGGACAATAATAACGATTCCCATCATGACGAGCATGAGAAGCGGATAGGTGACTGCGCTTCGAATCTGCCCGGATGTTTCCTGTTCCTGTTCATAGTGCCCGGAAAGGCTGTCCAGAATTTCGTCAAGACAACCGGTTTGTTCACCGGTTTTTATATAAGCAGCCATGGAATTCGGAAAAAATCCTGAATCTGTGACAGCCTGAGATAAGGACCCTGTTTTTTCCATGGAAGACAGTAAAACAGAAAGAATTTCGTGGTCTGTGTCTGCCTCACTTTCTTCCAGAAGAATATGAAGACTTTCAAGCGGACCCATTCCGGAATGAATCAGTATTCCGAGCTGTCGACAGAAACTGCCGAGTTCCTGTGCGGTAAGTTTATGTTTCATAAAGAGGTCTCCTTTTGCCACTATCGTGTAAACTGTACAGTATAGTTATCTGCGTTGCCGATGTAATCCTGAATTGCCTCGGTGTCATCGGAATCTGCGCTGGAATCAAAAGTCGGATCCATCAGGCTCCAGCTGTCACCGTTGAATGATACAGCGCCTGTTACCCAGCCTTTGGAACGGATGTAAACATCAATCCAGGCATGTTTGATATCTCCGGTATAACCAATCTGAAGCTTGCATGGAATATCACAGCTTCGAAGCATGGCAGTAGTCAGTGCAGCATAATCAAAGCAGATGCCGGTTTTGGTGGAAAGCGTTTCATCTACATCCGGCAGATATCCGGTTTCTACTGTCTCTGCTTTGTCATAATCATACGTGAGATTATTAACTACATAATTGTAAATCTGCTTCAGTGCATCTACATCAGCGGTATCTTCTGAAACCATGGACAGTGCAAGTTTGCTTGCCTCGCTGTCTGGCGAGAAGTTTACATATTGATTTGGATAAAGAAACGGAAGAAAATCGTTTTCCAGTTCTACCGTCAGGATTTCACTGTACAGCGCTGCATACTGGTCTCCCTGAATCTGCTGGTATCCGACAACCGTGTAGTCTCCGTTTCCTTCTGTAAACGGAATAACAGCATTTTCACCGGGGGCGATAAAATAGGTATAAAGAACTCCGGTAGGAGCTGTGATCTGAAGACTGGTGACAAGATCCGCAGAATCAGACTGTGCTACGAAATATCCCTGTGTGATATTTGAAACATCCAGCGTCAGAGGGGAAGCGCCGAGCGTATCGCTGCCGGGGGCTTCCGGGACGAGGACGCGCAGCGGAGAGTAAACCGGCGGCTCTGACGAAGAGCTTTTGCTGCCGGGAGCACATCCGGATAAAATGCTGCAAAATATGCAGAAAATCAACAACATGGCAAAGGAACGGATAAAAACTGATCTTTTCATAAAAAAGCCGCTCCCTTTTGAATTTTTTCAATTACGGTTTTGTGAACAGTATACCAGAAAATGTAAAAAAAAAGAATGCAATCAGAAAAAATATTGACATTATTTGGGAGAATCAGTATTATAAGCATAAAGGCAAACCTGTCGAAAGACAGGGACGCAAAGCTATGGGTCTAAGGTCGTGAGACTATGACAGCCGGTTGCCGCATTAAATTTTGATTTAGTGACGTATTTTATATGGTAGAACTGGATTAGTTTATGCGGCCGTTTAATATTTATTAAGCGGTCTTTTTGTATGCTAAAACAGGAAAAACCGCATTGGATACGTCGATATCTGAGAGGTGTGATAATCATGAAAAAGAAAAGCATTAAAGAGTTCTTCAGACAGAAGAAAGTAGCAGCAGGATGTGTTGCAGCAGCTGTAATTATTGCGGCTGGTAGTTTTGGTATTAACTGGCAGTCACAGGATGCAGTAGTATTTCCATCCTATACTGATCCGGTGATTGAGACATCACTTACAGGTGATGATACTCCTCTGGCATCGAAGCCGAAGGTTACCACAAAGAAAAAAACAAGTACCAAGACCACAAAGAAAAAAGTTAAATTAAAAAAAGCTTCCAAGAAGTCTTACACTAAGAAACTTCCGACAAAGCATAAAACAAGCACAAAGACCAAGAAAGAAAATAAGACAACGACAGTACGGACCAAAAAAGTTGTAAAGACGGCAACAACCGAAAAATACACAAAGAAATCCAAACAGAAAGTTGTTACAAAGAAGGTTACGACGACGGTCACAACGACAACGACAGTTGCTGCAGGCGCACAGGCGTTTGCGCATACATCTGCAGTATCTGCGTCAAACACAAGTACAGCTGATTCAGCAAATTATACAGTCAGCAATATTGCTTCTGTAGCACCAAGAATGGACAGCAGAGTACTGAATGCATTCACAAAGCTGGGATTTACTGTTAAAGTTGATTCAAGTGTAAGCTATTCCGGACATTTTGATGCACGTACACGTACGATCACTATGAAACAGATGGATGATACCATTTATCACGAGCTGGGACATTTCCTTGCATTCATGGCAGGAAATATGGACACAGGAAGTAAATTTGCATCTGTCTACAGCAGTGAGAAAGGTATGGTTACCGGTTATAATAAAGCATATGTGACACAGAATGCTTCAGAGTATTTTGCAGAATCTGTCAAAGATTATATGCTCAATCCGGGAAGCCTGGAAGCTCAGCGTCCGAATACATACAAAGCAATCGAGAAAGCACTTTCTATGGTTACTGAACAGCAGATCGAGCTGTATAAAGGCTTTTATTAATACAGACAATAGTGTACATACAATTTTATAATGAAGAGAGTGAGGCTGCCTGTAGGATGGGCAGCCTTAGTTTTTGCATTGATTCTACTATAAAAAAGTGATATACTTATAACCTAGATTTACAGAAAACAGTCGGAGGTACGCAAGTTATGAAAAAAATAGAAGAGTATGTAAGAAGTATCCCGGATTTTCCTGAACCGGGAATTATTTTCAGAGATATTACCACTGTTCTGCAGGATGCTGATGGTCTGCAGCTTGCAATTCAGTCTATGCAGGACTGCCTGAAGGACACAGAGGTAGATGTGATCGCAGGTACAGAATCCAGAGGTTTTATCTTTGGTGTGCCGATCGCTTACAATCTTCACAAACCATTTGTACCGGTTCGTAAGAAAGGTAAACTGCCATGTGAGACAGTTTCACAGGAGTATGATCTGGAATATGGTACAGCGACGATTGAGATGCACAAAGATTCTATCAAACCGGGACAGAAAGTTGCTATCGTAGATGACTTGATCGCTACCGGTGGAACCGTAGAAGCTGCAATCAAACTGGTTGAGGAGCTTGGCGGAGAAGTTGTTAAAGTTGTATTTCTTATGGAACTTGCCGGATTAAAAGGCAGAGAGAGACTTGCCGGATACGATGTAGCTTCTGTTATCAAATATGAAGGTAAATAAAGTATAAGTATTCCAAACAGGACCGGCAGCGATAAGCTGCATGAATGAAAGAATCAGATGAAACAACGGCAGGCAGGTGGGAGAGAATGACAGAGAAGAAAGAGAATGTACAGCGCGATAAAAATATTGATCCGAAAGAGCGGGAAAAGCTGGAATCTGTAAGGAAGGCAGATGCCGCAGTAAAGACCATGCAGGATTTTACGAGTCCTGAAGTTCTGTATCAGGAGCTGATCACCAGTGTCCGGAAATATCATCCTTCTACAGATATTACCATGATACAGAAGGCATATGAAGTCGCAAGCGATGCACACAAAGACCAGAAAAGAAAATCCGGGGAACCATATATCATTCACCCACTTTGCGTGGCAATCATTCTTGCAGATCTGGAACTGGATAAGGAAACAATCGTTGCAGGTCTTCTTCATGATGCAGTGGAAGATACATGGATGACCACGGAAGAAGTTGAGAAGGAATTCAGTGCAGAGGTTGCACTGCTGGTTGATGGTGTCACAAAACTGGGACAGTTGAGCTACTCAGCAGATAAAGTTGAACTGCAGGCAGAAAACCTTCGTAAGATGTTCCTTGCGATGGCAAAGGATATCCGTGTTATTCTGATCAAGCTTGCAGACAGACTTCACAACATGCGTACCCTGCAGTATATGCGACCGGAAAAACAGCAGGAAAAAGCACGCGAGACGATGGATATTTATGCGCCGATTGCGATGCGCCTCGGTATTTCCAAGATCAAAGTCGAACTGGATGATCTCTCCCTGAAATATCTGAAACCGGATGTATACTATGATCTTGTAAATAAAGTGGCTCTGCGAAAGAGTGAACGTCAGGAATTTGTAAACAATATTGTCAAACAGGTCAAGCAGCATATGGACGAAGCTGCGATCAAAGCACAGGTTGACGGACGTATCAAACATTTCTTCAGCATCTATAAAAAGATGGTCAATCAGGACAAGACGATCGATCAGATCTATGATCTGTTTGCAGTTCGTATCCTTGTTGATACAGTCAAGGACTGTTATGCGGCACTTGGTGTGATTCATGAGATGTATAAACCGATTCCGGGACGTTTCAAGGACTATATTGCCATGCCGAAGCCAAACATGTACCAGTCTCTGCATACTACACTGATCGGGCCGAACGGACAGCCGTTCGAGATCCAGATCCGTACCTTCGAGATGCACAAAACAGCAGAGTATGGTATTGCAGCGCACTGGAAGTATAAGGAATCTTCTGATGGTAAAGTACCGGTTGACAAACGAGAGGAAGAAAAGCTGAACTGGCTGCGGCAGATTCTGGAATGGCAGCGGGATATGTCAGATAACAGAGAGTTCATGAGCCTGTTGAAAAATGACCTTGATCTGTTTGCGGACAGCGTATATTGTTTTACTCCACAGGGAGATGTCAAGAACCTTCCGAATGGTTCTACACCGATTGATTTTGCCTATAGTGTACACAGCGCAGTCGGTAACCGTATGGTAGGAGCCCGTGTCAATGGCAAGCTGGTACCGATTGAATACCAGATCAAAAACGGAGACCGTATCGAGATCATTACTTCTCAGAATTCTCAGGGACCGAGCCGTGACTGGCTGAAGCTTGTTAAGAGCACACAGGCAAAGAACAAAATCAACCAGTGGTTTAAGAAAGAATTAAAGGAAGATAACATACTGAAAGGTAAGGAGATGCTTACCCAGTATGCCAAATCAAAGGGATATAAGATCGGAATTTATACGAAACCACAGTTTTTGGAATCTGTTATGCGCAAATACGGTTTCCGTGACTGGGATTCCGTACTTGCTGCAATAGGACATGGTGGACTGAAAGAAGGTCAGGTTTTTAACAAGCTGATCGAAGCTTATGATAAAGAAAATCAGAAGAATCTGACAGATGAGCAGGTTCTGGAAGCAACCGGCGAGACTCAGGAGAAACTTCATGTCACCAAGAACAAGGGTGGTATTGTCGTAAAAGGTATCCATGATGTGGCAGTTCGATTTTCAAAATGCTGCAGTCCAATTCCGGGAGACGAGATAGTTGGCTTTGTGACGAGAGGACGTGGAATCACCATTCACCGAACAGACTGTGTCAATGTTCTGAATATGTCGGAAATGGATCGGGCGCGTCTGATCGAAGCGGAGTGGCAGCCGGCAGAAAATAAATCCGAGAAGTATATGGCAGAGATTCAGGTATATGCAAATAACCGTACCGGACTTCTGGTAGATCTCTCCAAGATTTTTACCGAGAGAAAGATAGATATGAGAACCATTAACAGCCGTACCAGTAAACAGGAAAAAGCAACGATCTCCATCAGTTTTGAGATTTCAAGTAAGGAAGAACTTTCTTCTCTGATTGCAAAGATCCGACAGGTTGAGAGTGTACTGGATGTAGAACGTACGACAGGCTGATTATCAGAAAGGAAAGCATATGGGCAGACTGGATTTACAGAAATGCATTGTCGGCAGTGTATTTACAAACTGTTATTTTCTTAAAAATAAAGAAACAGGAGAAATGCTGATTATTGATCCGGGTGATAACGCAGAAAAAATCGAACAGAAGATTCTTGAAATGCAGGGAAAACCTGTAGCAATTCTTCTGACACATGGACATTTTGACCATATTCTGGCTGCGGAAGCTATTCGCGACAGATATCAGATCCCGATTTATGCCAGTCAGAAAGAAGAAAAAACACTTCAGGATTCTAAAATAAATCTGACGGCATATCATATGAATAGTTATACCTTAAAGGCAGATGTATATCTTACGGACCTGCAGGTAGCCAGACTGGCAGGATTTTCTGTACAGATGATTGAGACACCGGGCCATACAGTAGGAAGCTGCTGCTATTATCTGAAAGACGAGGGAGTACTTTTCAGCGGTGATACTGTTTTTTGTGGCTCAGTGGGCAGAACAGATTTTCCGGAAGGAAGTACAGCAGCAATTGTAGAAAGTCTGCACAGGCTTCTTGATGCACTTCCGGATGACACAGAGGTATATCCGGGGCATGATGCATCCACCACAATTGGTTACGAAAAGAGGTATAATCCATTTGTTTAAGATTGGTATTCTGTTTGAAGACAGAGAATTTGAGCATGATATATATGAACTGATCAGGGCATTTTATCCGGGAAGTGAGATACATTCTTTTTATGAAAAAGAGGAAGAGGCCTGTGACCTTTTTTTCAAAATCACAAAACAGGTGGATTCCTGTGTGATTTCCTATGAAAATGCGGAAACCAAAGGTGTGACAAGTGCAGAATTTATAAAGGGGCAGTCTTCGGATGCCCTTGTTTCTTGTACAGATGCAGAAAATCAGGACGCAAGTGTACAGAAAGAACGGGCACATGCAGTACGTAAAGAACGTAAAGATATTGTCAAGATTGCTTTATATAAACTTCTTGTAAAACTGACGGGCAAAACTCTTCCGTGGGGAAATCTTACCGGCATCCGTCCGGCGAAACTTGCCATGGGCTTGATCGAGTCCGGAATGAAAAATACAGAAGCTGCGCAGGAGATGAGAGAACGTTACATGGTAAGCCCACAGAAGACTGCGCTGGCAATCACCATTGCGAACAGAGAAAGAGAGATTCTTAAGGACATAGACTATGAGAACGGTTACAGCCTGTATGTGGGAATTCCGTTCTGTCCAAGCATCTGCCTTTATTGTTCTTTCAGTTCCTATCCATTGAAACAGTGGAAGGACAGAGTGTATCTATATCTGGATGCTCTCTGCAAAGAGATACGTGCGGTCGCGCAGATCATGCATGAAAAAGGCAAAAAGCTGGATACGGTTTACATTGGCGGAGGTACACCTACTACACTGGAACCGGATCAGCTGAAAATCCTGCTGGATGAAATTACAGCGAATTTTGATTGTGAGCATCTTGCAGAATTTACGATAGAGGCCGGAAGACCGGACAGTATTACACGCGAGAAACTGCAGATGATCCGCAACTATCCGATTACGAGAATTTCTGTCAATCCGCAGACCATGAATCAGGGAACACTGGATATTATCGGACGACGCCATACGGTGGAAGAGACGAAACAGGCCTTTGCTCTTGCGCGAGAGTGTGGGTTTGATAATATCAACATGGATCTGATCGTGGGACTCCCGGGAGAGGATCGTGAGATGGTGGAGCATACTTTGGGTGAAGTAAGGGTTCTTGCACCGGACAGCGTTACTGTTCATTCTCTTGCAGTGAAGCGTGCGGCACGCCTCAATATTTTTAAGGACAGATATCAGGAGATGACTTTTGAAAATAACCAGGAGATCATGGATATGACCATGAGAACTGCTTATGAGATGGGTATGGGGCCTTATTATTTGTACCGACAGAAGAATATGAAGGGGAATTTTGAGAATGTTGGCTACGCAAAGGTTGACAAAGCCGGGATTTACAATATACTAATTATGGAGGAAAAGCAGCCGATCATTGCTGTGGGCGCAGGCGGCTCTTCCAAACTTGTCTTTGATCATGGAAAACGTATCGAACGTGTGGAAAATGTCAAGGACGTTACGAATTATATCGAACGTATTGATGAAATGATCGAGCGAAAACGCAAAGGAATCAATACATGGCTGTAAAGCAGGAGGTGTATACGTTGGAGACAGCACAGAGTGAGACAGTAAAGTCAACGGATCGAATCCTGGAATTTGACCTGTCTGCTGAACTAAATCATGGAGTCGTTGTAAGTAATCTTGCGTATGCAGTAGCAGCTGAGATGGGGCGGGATGAAGCATTCTGTTATCAGATGGCAATCGCAGGTATGCTTCATGATATCGGCAAGCTGAAACTTACCGGTTATATCAATGGACAGGAAAGAGACCCGCTTCTGATCGAGGAGCTGAAGTATGTGAGGATGCATTCGTCGCTGGGATATGAAGAATTGAAGGAGCAGGGATATTCGGATATCGTGCTTCAAAGTATTCTTTATCATCATGAAAATTATGATGGCAGTGGTTATCCGTCCAACCTTTCCGGAGACAGTATTCCGCTTGGTGCACGCATCTTAAGAGTCTGTGACGTCTATGCGGCACTCAGTTCGGACAGACCATATCGCAAGGCGTTTGATGTAAGTACAGTGATAGAACTGATGATCGACGAAATCAAGAATTTTGATATGGAAGTATTTCTTGCATTTCAGAGAGTGGTACATAATAATGAATAACAGGAGGATAGCATGGCATTAAAGAAAAAACCGGTTACCGGTATGAAAGACATTTTACCTAAGGAGATGGAGATCCGTAATTATGTAATGAACATGATCCGTGAAACATACGGAAAGTTCGGATTCTCTGCAATCGAGACTCCATGTGTGGAGCACATCGAAAACCTCAGCAGCAAACAGGGTGGAGAAAATGAAAAACTGATCTTCAAAATCCTGAAACGTGGTGAGAAACTGAAACTGGATACCGCAGAATGTGAAGCAGATTTGGTAGATTCCGGTCTTCGCTATGACCTGACTGTACCGCTTTCCAGATATTATTCCAACAATTCCGGACAGCTTCCGGCTCCATTTAAGGCACTCCAGATGGGTAATGTATGGAGAGCAGACCGTCCGCAGAGAGGACGTTTCCGTCAGTTTATGCAGTGCGATATCGACATTCTTGGTGAGCCTACTTATCTTGCCGAGATCGAGCTTGTTATGGCAACAACTACTCTGCTTGGCAAACTGGATTTCCACAACTTTACAATCCGTATCAATGATCGCAAGATCTTGAAAGCAATGGCTCAGTACAGTGGATTCCCGGAAGAAAGTTTTGATACAGTATTTATCATTCTGGACAAGATGGACAAAATCGGTCTGGAGGGTGTTGCCGAAGAACTTGAAAAAGAAGGCTTTAAGAAAGATAGTATTGACACCTACCTTGGTATGTTTAAAGAAATTACTTCTGACATCGAAGGTGTACGCTACTGCAGAGAAAAATTAAAAGATGTTCTGGATCCGAAAGTTGCAGAAGACCTTGAAACAATCATTACAGCAGTTGATTCTGTTAAGAATGCAGATTTCAGGATCTCTTTTGACCCGACACTGGTTCGTGGAATGTCTTATTATACAGGACCGATCTTTGAAATTGCGATGGATGAATTCGGCGGTTCCGTAGGCGGCGGCGGACGTTATGATGAGATGATCGGTAAATTTACCGGACAGAATACTTCTGCATGCGGATTTTCTATCGGATTCGAGCGAATCGTTATGCTTCTTCTTGAAAGAGGATATGAGATTCCTGAGAATGGAGCAAAGAAAGCATACCTGATTGAGAAGAATATGCCGGCAGACAAGCTTCTTCCTATCCTGAAACAGGCAGAAGAAGAGCGCAAAAACGGTGTTCAGGTTAATATTTCTATTATGAAGAAAAATAAAAAATTCCAGAAAGAACAGATGACAGCCGAAGGTTATACAGAATTTGTGGAATTTTTCAACAGATAAAAAAGGAGACAGAATCATGGCTGAAAGTATGAAAGGCCTGCACAGAACATGCCGATGTGCAGAAGTGACAAAGGAAATGGTCGGCAGTAAAGTGACCCTGATGGGTTGGGTACAGAAAGCCCGTAACAAAGGCGGAATCGTTTTTGTTGACCTTCGTGACCGTTCCGGTATCATGCAGTTGATTTTTGAAAATGGTAATATTGATGAAGCTGGTTTCGAAAAAGCAGGCAAACTCCGCAGCGAATTTGTAATTGCTGTAACCGGAACTGTAGAAAAACGTGGAGGAGCAGTTAACGAAAATCTTGCAACAGGTGCAATCGAACTTCGTGCAGAATCTTTACGTATTCTGGCTGAATCAGATGTTCCGCCGTTCCCGATCGAGGAAAACAGCAAGACAAAAGACGAGATTCGTCTGAAATATCGTTATCTGGATCTTCGAAGACCGGATTTACAGAGAAATATCATGCTGAAGAGCAAAGTTGCCCAGCTGACACGTAAATTCTTCACAGAGGAAGGTTTCCTTGAAATCGAAACACCAATGCTTGGTAAGAGTACTCCGGAAGGTGCGAGAGATTACCTTGTTCCGTCCAGAATTCATCCGGGTTCTTTCTACGGACTTCCGCAGTCTCCTCAGCTCTACAAACAGCTTCTGATGTGCTCCGGTTATGACCGTTATATCCAGATCGCACGCTGCTTCCGTGATGAGGATCTTCGTGCAGACCGTCAGCCGGAATTTACTCAGATCGATATGGAACTTTCTTTTGTAGATGTAGATGATGTTATCGATGTAAACGAAAGATTCCTTGCATATCTTTTCAAAGAAGTTCTGGATGTAGATGTAAAACTTCCGATTCAGAGAATTACATGGCAGGAGGCTATGGATCGTTACGGTTCCGATAAACCGGATACAAGATTCGGCATGGAGCTTGTCAATGTGACAGATGTCGTAAAAGACAGCGAGTTTGTTGTATTTAAGGGTGCTATTGAGAATGGTGGTACCGTTCGTGGTATCAACGCAAAAGGCCAGGGAGGAATGGCACGTAAGAAGATTGACAAGCTGGTGGAGCATGCAAAGGGCTGCGGTGCCAAGGGACTTGCTTATCTGTGCATTAACGAAGATGGCACTTACAAGTCTTCTTTCGCAAAGTTTATGACAGAAGACGAGTTAAACGCACTTGTTGCAAAGATGAACGGCAAGCCGGGCGATCTGCTTTTGTTTGCAGCAGATAAAAATAAGATCGTATGGAACGTACTGGGCGCACTTCGTTT
>OGQQ01000428.1_pt1 | contig 41953 bp, 60 predicted proteins | sample 1553281 | NCBI WGS metagenome assembly OGQQ01 (sample SAMEA2579937, study PRJEB22360) | human gut metagenome | biome: human gut; feature: human-associated habitat; material: faeces | place: Denmark | collected 2008/2010 | reverse complement strand
GGTTATTTCTATTCCTGCCACAGACCCGGAGACAGGCGACAGCAACTTTGACTATGCAATAGGTGGCTTTACAAAAGAGTTCTTTGCAAAGCAAGCGCTGTTAATGGATGACGTGTCATACAACTGCCTTTACATGCAACAGCCAGTTGAAAGAGAAGGATTACTGTTTCCAGAAGAAAAAATCATGCGATACAAGGAACTTCCGACCTCGAAAATTGAACGTATCACTGCTCAAGCCGATACAAAATCAACAGGTACTGATTTCTTCGTTCTTCCAGTACTTACAAAGTACGAAGGAAAAGATTTATATTATTGTGTAGATTGCGTATGCAGCAATTCTTCTGATTATGAAGCCCAGTACGAAAATTCCGCAAATCTCCTTGCTGACAACAAGGTTGAAGATTGCGAGTTTGAGGGTAATAGTGGCGGAGACCGTGTTTCTCTGGAAGTTGATAAACGTGTCCTTGAAAAAGGCTGGATTTGCAACATATCATCTCGAATGACCGAAACGAATAAGGAAGCAAGAATATATCAGTGCTCAAACTGGATACTGCAGCACGTTGCCTTTAAAGACAAAAAACTCTATACACCAAAAGAGCCATACGGTGTAATGATGTCTCTTTTGGCTCAGTATTCCACCAGTGGAAAAAAGCAGCTTGATGATGTACCAGATACATTTGCAAACTTCGCATTACGCATACAGCGCAGAAAACCAAGACCAACAAGAATCATTAACAGCATCTATTAAGATTGGAGGTTTTATGAACACAAAACAGTATCTTTCACAAATTAGCGTACTTGATCTTAAAATATCAAACAAGATCTATGAAAAAACACAGTTAAAGAATATGCTTTGTTCAGTTCCGAGTTGTGTAAAAGATGTCAATGTGCAAACTGGACATGCCACAGACAAAACTGCATCTACGATTTGTAAGTTGGTAGATATGGAACGCGAAATTGATTCAATGATTGATTCTTTTGTGGATTTAAAATCTAAAATCATTGCTCAAATGGAGCAGCTTGAGTTCAAGTATTATAATATACTGTTCAAGCGTTACGTTGCACAGCAACAATGGTGTGAAATAGTAGATGAGTTACATTTTACACAACGACATGTTTTTAAACTTCACAAAGAAGCATTAAACGAATTTGAGAAAAAGTTTGGGAGTGAATATCTGAACCAATAAAAAATAGCAGGGGAAGCAAAATTCCCCTGCTATTGATGTTTCAGCAACTTTGATTTTCCTGAAATTCCTTTAAATCACGTTTTAACTTATTCATGATTTTTTCCGAGTAATTGTTGTCTTGACGCTCTGTGAAATTTTGGAATACTTGAGTACCTTTAGCAACTGCCTGTGATGATTGTTTTGCTTTAGATGATATATCTCCTTGTATAAGCTTTCGCAAATACAAAAATCGACTACGAATCGGCTTCTGTTCATTCCTGCGTTTAATCTCTGCTGCCTTCTGTGCCATATACTGGTAGTAAGCCTTTTCCAGATCTTCCTTTTGGCAACTTGGCAACTTATGAACTGGTACTGTTACGAGTAGCGTCTGTATCTCTTCTAGCTGTGCCTGTGATAGTTTCCATTCATCCAATGCACTTTCCCAGAGCGGACGATCTAGTGTATCTTCCTTCGGCACTGGCGCTTCTGGAACTTGCACTTCCAATATAGGTAATGTTTCGACTTCAAATCTTATACCAACTACCGTTCGCCCTTTCTTAATGGGTTCATATGTATACCGACATTCAGTTTTTTCATCCATTTCTTTCTGAACACGTTTCAATATCTTTTGATTAAAGAACTTGTATTCTTTATACAGTTCCTCTTTATCACAATCAAGTATTTGCCTTAATTCATCAAGCTGCACTTCCCATTTTTTTCGAAAACGGTTTTGTTCGAGATACGTAAACATGATATAAGTGTAACGGCTTGTGAGTAATGTTATGCAGCGCAGCTTATAACGAAGATATCCGAGGTTTTCAATATTAAAAAAATACTTCATTGCTTTTTGAGAACACTCTAGCTTTACTTGCCATAGCCCGTAATCATCTTGTTCTGCTGTTGCTTCTTCAAACAGTGTCACCAATCTAAAACCTTGTTTTTCGCTATCATCTTGCACTTCTATTACATTTCCCATAAGATGCTTTAATCTTGCCTTGAGGTCTTGATTGTTGATTTTTTTTACTCCTAGAATCTTTTCAAGCTCACCTTTTTCAAATACCACAACCCGTTTCTCTGGCTTGTGACTATCTATGCGCGATAGGTATGTATCGAGTATTTTAAATTCTGCAAGCGATAGCTCAGAACGCCACAGGGAAAATAGCGGTAAACTTTTTTGAACAGTAAGTTTGTCTCCATTTCCCAAACTGGTTATTGGTTCAATCTTTTTTCTAGCCATGTGTAAAACCTCTCTTTCTCCACTTTTATGTTTATTATAGCACCATAAGTTACCATTGTAAATATAAAATTGTTACCTTTTTTATATTTTATGGAATTTCTTGGTTACTCATGCGGAATTTCTTGGTTACTCATGCGGAATTTCTTGGTTACCTATGTATATCAAAAAGCTAGTATTTACGCGGATTTCAGAACTCCCGTAATCAAGAGCGTAATCAAGAGCGTAATCAAGAGCGTAATCAAGCTATCAATCAAGGAAAGCATTGGTAGGCAGATAAAAAACAATTCAATATTAACTATGGCATTTTAATTGGAATTTCATGGTTACCTATGGCACTAAAACCTATCATTTAATATCACTAAATGACACAAGATATCATCTTGAATACATGCTATTACTATGATACTCTCAACAATAGAAAAGTATGAAATAAAGTTAATTGCGCCTTACATATGTATGGCGCTTTTTTATTACCCCAAAAAGGAGATAACTATGTTAACGATTAGAAGCAAGAGTATATCACTGTCAGGAGACAGCACAGTAAATGATCAAGTGATTTTTGCGTTTCAGGCATCAATCAATTCAAACAATCCTAAAGAAGTCCAGTTTAGCAACTGGATAAACGACCATGAGCTATACAAGCAGAACAGGAAGGAATGCAATTCCGATTACGAGTCTTTCCAGGACGAAGTATACAAATTGCAAGACTCGATGCTGCCGTCAGCTGAAACGCTATGAGTAGCCAGATAATTACATGCCCCAATTGTGGAAGGATTATTTTCCGCTATGACAAGAAAGCGACAAACGCTTTTGAAGTACAATGTAGGAAATGTGAGCAAATGACTTGCATTCTTACACAGGATGGTATTGTGCAGTCAGTTAAGCCTATAAAAAAGATACAAGCCAAAAGTAGCAGCGGCAAAAGATTCTATTGAGAAAGGAGGGCGAACAGAATGTGGATACTAAAGGGACGTCAAAAGATATATACGGACGCAAAAGAAATCACTGCCGACAACATAATCAAAGAATTGTCAAAAGCATATGAGAAGCATAAATTTAATCGGTTAGAGATGCAATATCTTATAGATTTTGAAGCCGGCGATCAACCACTGGACAGACCCAAAATTGTTCGCCCTGAGATCAATATTAAAGTAACTGATAATGCCGCAAACTACATTACTGATTTCAAAATGGCGTATTTCTGGGGAACACCAGCAATGCTGATACAGCGATCTGACAAAGACGCTCACAAAACACCAGCAGACTTAGACGATGAAGGAATATCTGCACTTAATGAAATGCTTACAAATGCCTGCGACATAGGTTACAAGAATCAGGAGCTTGGCAATTTTGTTGAAAAAGTAGGTGTAGGATATCGACTTGTTGACGTTAAAACCGATTTTGAAGAAGATGACGAAGCTCTTGTGGATATATATACGTTAGACCCAAGATATGCTTTTTGTGTATATAGCAATGATGCCAAACAAAAGAAGCTAATGGGAGTAACATACAGAACGGACGGTGGCGAACAATATTTTACGTGTTTCACCCCCAAGATGCGCTTTGAAGTCTCAAAAGGTAAAATTGTTAAAAAATCATTAAATCCGCTCAAAAAAATAGCGATAGTCGAATACGAGAGATCTGTTGACAGAACAGGCTGCTTCGAGAGACAGATATCAGATTGTATCGAACTTAACACACTAGTCTCTGATTTTGCAAACCTTACAGCACAGCAAACTCAGGAGATATGGTGGGGCAATGATGTTGATTTTCCAGTTGACCCCAAAACTAAGAAGCCTGTAGAAGTGAAGTCGGGGCAATGGGTGCTTACTAGCACAACACCAGATGGAAAGACCCCGCAAATCAAGGCACTATCTAATGCATTTGATACAAACGCAACATTAACAGCGATAGATACACGCTGGCGAAGAATTTTACAAAAATGCAAAGTACCTACACAACAAGATTCGGAAGGCGGTGGTTCCACGGGAACGGCAATGGATATGTCTAGTGGATGGAGTGCAGCTGAGATTGATGCTGTGCGTGAGGAACAGATTGTGAGCAAGGCACAGCGAGAGGAACTTAAACTTATCATAAAAGTACTCCAATTAACTCCATCAAATGTGCTTAAAGACGATGATCCAATCAAAAGAGTACATGTTGGAGACATCAATTTCCACTTCTCAAGAAGAAAGAACTATGACATGTCAGTCAAAGCAAATGCTTTATCAACCCTCATTAAGACTGGTGTGCATGGTAGACATGCACTCAAATTTATTGATGGCTTCGAAGATACTGAGGCGACATGGAATGACAGTAAGGAAATGATAGAAGCAGTGCAAAGGGCTGCTGCATCAAGTGGAACCACAACAATGGAGGAAAGTGAACCAACTGATAGGCAAATAGACCAGTTGGAAACAAGCCCTATAACCGGGAAAGTATAAGGTGATGATATGGCACAGATATTTGGATTTGACGAAATCGAAAAGATACGGTCCATGCCATACGATAGATTTTTTGGTGAAATGGGAATCACAAACAAGCAAAAGCAAGAACGCGTTGAATTTTCAAACAAGATTGAAGATGATATGCGTTTTTTAATTTTGCTCATCCTGATTATGAAGGAAACAGGTAGAGTTGATGCCAAGAAAGCGGCAGAACAATTTGAAGCAAAATTGCTGAAATGGATTTCACAATATATTGACCTTGACAGCGAGACAAAGGCTTATATATCAGATTTCTGCTTATCTACAGCACAGGTAACTGCGGATCATGTCAACGAAAAATATTTTGTATCAGAAGATCGAATACGTTTGGTCAGCGAAAACACAGCCCTTGATTTTTTAAATCATAAAGACTTCAAAGAGGCAACCAGAAATAAAACATACAAAACATGGAACACAATTATAGATGGAAAAGAACGCGAAACACACCACAAGGAAGATCAAGCGACTATACCAATAAGCAACTACTTTTTAGTTGGAAAAGCACTTATGCGGTATCCGCATGATATGGCAGTTGCTTTTACAAACCCAGAGGAAGTAATTAACTGTCGCTGCTGGGTGACATACTCTTAATTCATGCAAAGAACAGGCTCTTTAAACGAAGGTTTGAAGGGCTTTTTGTTTGCACAAAATTAGGGCAAACAAGTCGGAGACGGACTTTAAGGAGCAAAACAGCTCAGAGAAGAGCTTAATAATCGCACAAATCAAAGCGGAGAGAACCGCACAAACGCAGAAAGGAATGAATCTATGAAGACTCAGCCGATTTTCAGAACATTTGAACGCAATGCCACCAAGAGAAAATTAAACCTGCAGCTTTTTGCAGAGCCGACACCAGAGGCTGAAACTCATGAAGAGTCAAAGGGATCAGGTGATGATCACGAACCGGAAACTGATGCTGATGTATTAAGGGTGCAGCTTGCACAGGCAAACGCACTAATTGCGAAACTCACAAACAAAGCTGATGCACTTGCATCTGAGAATGCAGCCAAAACAAAGCAACTTAGAGAAAAGATGACAGCTCAAGAGCAGGAAGCGGAAGCAAAGAAAGAAGCAGAAGCCGAGAGAGACAAGCAGTTCAAGGCAATGCAGCGTGAGTTGACGATTATGAAATCTACCAATACATACATGGACACTTTGGAAATGTCCAAGGAAGTAGCACAGCAGTACGCCGAGGCAAGAGCTGACGGAGATGGAGATAAGGAAAACGAAATCTTGAGGCAGCACATGAAAACGCTCAAATCAAAGATGATGCAGGAGTTTCTGGCAGAGCGTGGCGAAGTTAACGCAGGGCACGGAGATAGCCACGAGAGTAAGGCTGTTGAACTCATGAAGTCACTACCGACATATTCAACAGAAGTCGATGAGTCTGTGCTGAAACAATACATGTAAAGAAAGGAAGCAAGAAATGGCAAGAGGAGACATGAGATATGCAACAACCGAGATACGTCCATCCGGTGCAGAGATCTTAAACAGAGAGGTGTTCGAAGGAGTGCCAATGACTATTGATTTTACAGATGTCAGCACTACTGATAGCGATACCGGAGAGAAGGTTGTAAAAGCAGGAAGTGTAATTAGTGGAACAGGAACAGTAGTTGCAGCAACACCATGGACAGGCGGAGCTGGAATCTTACTTTTTGATGTGTATGAGCATCGACCACAAGGAACGATTCTCAAAAAGGCATACATTAACAAGTCAAGAGCAGAACAGAATGCAGGAATCACTTATGATGCAGACTTAACTAAGATCCTGCCTATGATCGTGGTTGAGTAAAAAGGAGGAGCAATGGCAGTTTTAATTACAGATATTTATGATTCACAGGCAGTTGCCGCAAGACGTACACAAGATCCAAGTAATGCCATGGGCTTTGTCGGAAAGGCTTTTTTTCCGAACAGAAAGAAGCTGGGCTTATCGTTAAAATGGATTAAGACACACAAAGGCTTAAATGCCATCTTAAAGCCAAGTAATTTTGATGCAATTCCGATGATCAGAGTCCGTGAGGGATTTAAGCAAGAGTCTACACAGATGGTCTTTTTCCGTGAGAGCATGACTGTACGTGAGGAAGATTTAATGCGACTTATGGAGATTGAAGATGCTAATAGTCCATTTATCGGAGACATTATATCATCAATTTACAATGATGCTGCAAGGCTCATTGATGGTGCAGAAATTGCTGCAGAAGTAATGCGAATGGCACTGCTTGCACCAAAGGACGGAAAACCATCTATCGCAATAGGAACCGGGGAGCCAGAGAGTGACAATATGGTTTATGGCTACGATTACGATAGCGATGGAACGTATAAGCAAAAGCACTATTTAAAAGTTGAAGGCACTGATACGTGGGACCATCCTGACACGGCGAAGCCGTTAAAAGACGTTCAGCAGGGTACTAAATATTTAAAATCAATCGGAGTACTTCCTCGCTATGCGATGATGAACAGTACTACCTTTGACTACCTCGTTGAGAACGAGCAGATCAAGAACGCTTTAATCACTTCTTCTGGCAAGACGGTTGATTTTACCGATGAAGCAACCGTTAAGGAGATTTTTACACGAAAGACAGGTCTGACGCCTATCATTTATGACAAAATGTACATCGACTACAAGGGAGAGACTCAAAAGTTCTACCCAGACAACAAAGTAACCATAATCGGCGCTGGAACACTGGGATCAACATATTATGGTGTAACACCAGAAGAGCGTACATTGATGTCAAATAAAAATGTGGATGTTGCCATGCTTGACAACCGCATTGCAATTGCGACCAAAACCGAGCAGGGACCACCTATTAAGACTACAACCAGTGTATCACAGATTGTGCTTCCATCATATGAGGGCATCGACAGCACATTTGTAATTGACGTCAAATAATGAAATTCGATCACATGATCAAGCTTAACGGAATCTACTATGCAGCTGGTGAAGACGTCCCAATGGAAGAAAAAAGCGATGCCCTAGAGATTGACGTCCCGATGGAAGAGAAAATCGAAATTCCAGAGTTGCAAGTTGATGATGAGCCAAAGCGAAGAGGTAAGAAACCAAAAGCTGTTTGATGGAGGTGAGAAAGTATGAGCTATACAGACAACCTTGCAGACGAGCTTTTTTTTGATTTGCAAGTTGAGCTTTCAAATGATGAAGAAGGCGGCAGCTTTTCGGAACCGCTACTCAAGCAAAAAATCAAAAGTGCAATTAGAGAGGTCCGAGACAAAAGAAGATATCCACTTGGATATACGGACGGAATGATTGCACAAGATTTAGACAGGTACTATAGCCAGATTCGCAATTTGGCTTTGTACGATTATAACTCGATTGGCTTTGAGGGTGAGAGTCAGCACAGTGAGGATTCCATTCAGCGAACAATGGTAGACAGAAAAACGTTGTTCGCTGGAATAATACCGTTAGCAACAGTCTAAGAAGGATGTTCGCCAGTGTGTTTGCAATGTTTGTGAATACATTGGCAGGGTGCATATTAAAGCGGCGGTGGGCAATATGCAAAATACAAGCAGGAGATATAAAAAATGCAAGAATTTTTATTACAAACATACACAATCATCCTTCCGATTGCTTTAGGATACATTGTTTGGCTTCTGCAGCAACAGAAGAAAGACAAGAACGCGAATGAGAGAGGAACCATGCTGTTATTGCGTGTGCAACTGATCGAGTATCACACAAAATACATGCGGCTAGGGGAGATACCATCCTATGCTTATCAGAACTTCGAGGAAATGTATGAAGCCTATCATGATTTGGGCGGAAACGGTATGGTTAAAAAGATGTATGAAGAAATCAAAGAGTTACACATCAAGAGTGGAGGAGGTAAATAAAATGGATATATCGAGCATGACTACCGTGATTGCGATTGTAGTTATTTGCTATTTAATTGGGCTTGCAGCCAAGACAATTCCAGCAGTCAAGGATAATTACATTCCGGTCATTGTGGGTGCTTTTGGCGGCATTCTTGGAGTCTTAGGAATGTATGTCATACCAGACTTCCCGGCACAGGATATTCTGAATGCTATTGCTGTCGGCATTGTATCAGGTTTGTCTAGTACCGGCATCAATCAGGTATACAAGCAGCTGAAAGATGGCACGGACAAGTAGAAGAAATCGGCAGCAGATGTGGTATTCGTACCAAGTCGGGAAAGTACCTGGATATCTGAGAGACGAAAACGGCGACATACAGTACGAGAGTTACGTTGGATCTGATGGCGAAGTGTATTTTTATACCGATGATGAAGGTAAAAAAATACCAAAAGAAAGCGGCGAAATGGAAGTACTTTATAGCAATCCTGCGAAGTTTTGGGGAACAATCGCATCACAGCTAAAAAACGCTGTCATGCGAGCATGGGGCAGTGATAGTACAAACAATTGTGCTACGCTCATCTTAGCCAAACATGCAAAAGATTCCAACGGAAACAAACTTAGCTTGCCATTTGGAGCAAGAATCTGGCTACACTCAGAAATCAAAACGAAACCAAACGGATCACCAGATGAAAATTCTGCCGACTATCAAGTGAGCGGAATCATGAATGAAGCACTGAATGAAACGTCTTACTATCTGCAGGTATTGCAGCAAATCGAGGAAAAAACCTAATGGCAAAGGCTTTGGAAATAAAGGTGAGCGGAGTAGATGAAGCCATAAGGATGTTGGAACGTTACCAGAAAACGTTCCAAACGCGAGTAGAGCTTTTCATGAAGAAGCTTACTGATTACGGAGTTGAAAAAGCAACAGAAGAAGCCTTGACGATGGATGCAGTATTTACTGGCGAACTTGTAAATAGCATTCACTCAACCGAGATAGAGAGCAACGCAGAGCGAGTTATCTTTGCAGTAGAAGCTGATTCAGAACATGCTATCTATGTAGAAATGGGAACAGGAATCGTAGGTGCTACTACTCCGTATCTAGGCAAGCTCCCGGCTATTTATGCGCAAGGGAAAACAATTAGAAAAACGGCAGATGGTAGATATGGTTGGTATTATCTGGGGGGAGATGGTAAGTGGTACTTTACAGAAGGTATGCCGTCAAGACCATTCATGTATCACGCCGCAACACAAATGAGACATGATATTGAAAGAATTGCAAGGGAGGTGTTTGGATAGTGGCTCAGAATCAATGGGTCATCGACCTTGAGAGCAAGGTATTATCCCTTGTGAAAGGCAAGACATACAACAAGCTAAAGAAAAGATATCCACAAATAATGTACACCACCTCAAATATAAGCAATGATTCACAGCGTAATTTTCCGTGCGTGTACGTCCATCAGTTGGGCGGAAGCGAAGCAAACTCCGATCTGGAACGCACAAGAATCAACACTATAGTGGCAGGATTCCAAATTGAAGTGTATAGCAACACATCACAGCTAGACTGCAGAACTATAATGGCAGAAATTATGGACTGCCTAAAAAAACTTATGTTTGATGTAAAGATGTCACCATACGCAGACAATCAATCACCAATATATCGCTATGTAGCACGTTTTGAAAGAACATTTGATTGGAATGATATTTTTTAAGCTCCATCGGCAAGATGGGGCTTTTTTAGTAGGAGGAATACAAAAATGGCAACAGGCTTAAAAAGTAGGATTATTTACAGAGAGAAGACAAAGGAAGATGGCGCAACCGATTACTGGGCAGGTGAATATAAGCTCTTGATTAGGGCAAAGTCAATTCCATCACCTATTGGCAGTGTTAACATGGTTGACACATCAACCTTGGAAGACTTGATGGAGACTCAGGAACAAGGAAGAAGAGCAGCTGCGTCAATGGAAGTACCAGGTGCTTTTGAAAAAAAATATAAGGACGAACTTGTTAAAAATGAGGGAAAGCAATTAGATATCTGTATTCTCTACGGAACAGATGGAAAAGGCTCAGAAGGAATTGCAGCGTTTATAGGAACAGAGTCTTTTGCACCAGATGAAGCGACAGAAGATCACCTTACAGGAACAGCAACAATTGCTACAGTAACCAATCCAAGATGGATTGAGGATAGTTATACCGTATCTGTAACAGAAGATGAGAATGGTTATCCAACATCAATTACACTGGCAAAGAAAGAAATGTAACAACTATATTCGGGAAGCGTGAGCTTCCCGTTTTTTGTTTAAAGGAGAATGAATTATGAAATTTATGAATTACGAAATTAAGTTTGGAATCGAAGCAACTACAAAGAGCGGAATTTTAAAGAAGATTAAAGAAGTTCAACAGTCCAGTGGTGATGAAGTTCAACAGTCCAGTGGTGATTTTATTGGCGATATCGAAATGATGCTTAATATGGTTCCGGAGTTTTTGCTTGTGGGACTGCAAAAAAGACATAAGGATGAGTTCGGGTATGATTACAACACAAATAAAGGCAAGGAAGAGGCAACAGCAAAGGTATGCGAATTGATTGATGAGTATACCGATCAGGAAGATTCGAGTATCAAAGAGCTGTTTGAAGAGCTGCTAAAAGAGGTGATGCAGAATGGTTTTTTCAAGAAGGAAGTTCTGCAGATGAAAGCGGAGAAAGAAGCGAAAGAGCAAAAAACAGAGTAATAGATCCAATTGATTATTACGATGAAAAGCTACTTCCGTATTTTTTGTGTGTTACGCAACAATACGGCTTTACTGCTGAAAAAATAGGCGATATGTGTCCGTGCGAGTTAAAACCATATGAACTTGCTTACAAGCTGCATCAGCAGCAAGTCGATATGCAAAACCACATGCTTGGCAGGTACGTGAGAATGTCTATCTTATCAACACTGGGTAACAGCCAGTGGTTCAAAGGTAAGCATACACCGCCGTTTGAATATCCAGATATGCCTTTCTTGCAACAGGAGGTAAAGAAAAGCAAAAACGGCAATGCGGAGTCAAATGAGGAAATCGCAGTGTACGAGATGAAGCAAAGAATCAGGCAGCTTGAAAAGCAAGGCTTGCCAGAAAGCCCGATCTAAGGGAGGAGGGATAAAATGAGTGAGGTAAATATTGATTCGATACGGATTGAAGCTAAAACAAATATCAAAGAAGCTATATCTGATATTGAAGCATTGAAACAATCCCTAACCGGATTGGGCGACAACAAAAGCGGAATTGACCGCTACTCAACATCTGTAAATGGATTAACGCAAAGATTAACGCGACTTACAGGAATAACCAACAAGGCAGGAATTGCAGCGGTTGAGAAATCTGTAAGAGAACTGGCAGAAGCATCTATTAAGCTTAACAACCTACAACTTAATGAAAAGAAGGGTTCAATTTTTTCTGAGGACACATGGAAAAGAGCCATGGAGAACGTGGAAAGTGCGATGGAAAATGTAAAAAATACCATCGCACAGAACGTTAAGGAAATCAGACAGCTAGACGGTGTTGAAAAGGCCTTTGATAACTATATCAAAAAAGCCCAAAACATAAAGATCCCAATTGGCGTAAAGAACGACTTAAATGTAGATAGAGAATTTGCAAATCTGCGAAGTGTACTTGGCAAGAATTTCTCCACAACAAATAGCGGTACGGATTTTGTGACGTTCATAGACGATATGAACAAGTCAATAAATACCACATTTGATACTACAAAAAACGCAACAGATCTGTTCAAGGACGTAGTAGAGCGTTTAAGAGACATACGCAAGGAAGCTGTGATGACATCACAGGATGTTATCAAAAACGGCTTAATTCCAGTACAAGAGATTGAATCTGAGCTATCAAAGTTTGCCGCAAAAGACATTCCCAACCTTAGCGAGAAGTATGGAATAACTGAAAACGATGTTTATGGTGGCAAAAAGCTATCGGAAAATGGTGAAACAGAAAGCGTAAAAGAAGTCACAAGTGCCATCGGGCAGAAGACTAGGGCATTTGAAAAAGAACAACAGACTGTAACTGATGTTGTGAATAGTGAGATGAAAGACCTTATCAATTTAAGGTCAACCATCGAATCCGTTACAAATGCTGTAGGAGACGGAAAAGGTCTGGCAGGAGCATTCAAGGGGCTTAAAGAACTTGGCTTGGGTGAACTGGCTTCTTTGAAAAACATTGACTTTTCTGGAATTGCAAAGCTGAACATAAAAGCATTACAGGAAACAATAAAACAGACTACCGATATTAAAAACAGTGCAAGCAAAACAATAAGAGAATTAGTGCATGATTCTGAATTGAAATATGCACTAGGATCTAGCAGCCCAGAACGCTTAATTGCTAAGACGACTGCAAAAGGAAATGAAATCAATATTCCTACAAAACTAAGCGAAATACAGTCTTTGTATCAAAAGCTAATAAATTACAAAGGCGAGCTTATTAAATCTATTAACGAAACATGGAATAACAACAACGAAAGTCTCGATGTAGCTATTGACAAAATTTTAAAATACCGTGAACAGCTTGCACAAACAAGGTCCTCAATCAAACAGGTTGGAGAAGCACTAGAAGCTGTACGCAATGGAGCTGACATTACAAAAGGTGAACAGTGGTTAGCAGAATATAATTCATTTCTAGGGGATATGCAGGAATATAGAACTAAAATTTTGCAAGAATCACTAGAAATGTTACAAACAGAACAAAAAAATTCACCAAAATTAAATTTAATGGAATCACTATCGGATTTAGGTACTGCAACTGATTCCGTTGAACAAAAATTATCAGAATTATTTGATATGTTGCAATCACTCCCATCTTCAGCAGATAGGGTTGGCTCACAGGCCAGAACTATGATTGTACAATCAGCACAGCAATTAGGAATTGCAACTGAAAGCATAGAAAACGCACTGTCAACATTGCATGGAACCCTCGGAGAATATAGTACCGCAAGTGAAACTTCTGCACCAATAGATGATTTAAACAATCATGTAAATTTGGTTGAGCAAAGCTTGTCTGCATTGGATTCCGCTCTGCAATTAACACAGAATGAGGTTAGAGCATTTGTGCAAACTGGTCAATTGTCAGAAACAGCATTGCAAGCATTGTCAAATGCATCGCAAACGTCTGACATGGTTATTGATCATATGAGCTCTAGCATAAGTGAGCTTACAGGAAACTTAGGTTTTTACAGGCAAACGCTTGAACAAGCTTCACAAGAGCCACCAATATTTAGAGACACACCAGAGGATATCAACAGACTGAACCGAAACATGCAAAAATTGCCACTTAGCCTATCCCAGTTAAAATCAGATATAAGTGATTTGGCAGGCATCATGGGTGGATTTGTAGGAAAGGCGATATCTGTTGCAGGTGCAATTGGCAAAATAGGATCTTTTGCAACAAAAGTAAACAAGCAGATATTGTCGTTCACAAAAGACTTTGCAAAGCTATCATGGGAGTTTTTGAATTTTGGTTCAAGCAAAAACGCATTATCTGGGCTAAAGAGTCCATTTGGCCAGTCCTCAGCCAGTCTTGGAGACTTTAACAAGAAATTAAAGCACGGAATTACAACTGTGTTGCGCTACGGTTTTGGAATCCGGTCTTTGTACGTACTGTTTAACAAGCTACGATCAGGAATCAAGGACGGAATCAACAACCTTGTTGTGTTTAGCGATAGGGCAAATAAGAGTTTGTCATTGCTGACATCTGACATGTCATATGTTGGAAATAGTGTGGCTGCGGCATTTGAACCAATACTGAATATTATTGCACCAGTTATTGACCAAATTGTTGATTATGCAGTTGCAGGAATCAATGCTGTAGGTGCTTTTATAGCATCAATAACAGGTCAAACATCATACACGGTAGCTGTAAAGAACATCAAAGACTATCGCGATAGTTTAAATGGCACAGCATCTGCAGGTGATGCAGCAAGCGACGCAACCGATAAGTTAAAGGACAAGACCGATGAGCTAAAGCGTGAGTTAATGGGATTTGATGAAATCGAAAAATTTTCGGAAGATCTCGATAACGCAGCTAACAGCGGTTCAGGAAGTGGAAGCGGAAGCGGTTCTGGAAACGGCTCAGGAACGGAAGATCCTATACTTTTTACAAAAAAGGATATACCAGGAGCAGTATCTAACTTTGCAGACCTCGTAAAGGATGCTTGGGCGAAATCCGATTTTACTGACATCGGTAAAATAGTTGGAACAAAACTCCGTGACGCACTTGATTCCATTGACTGGGAGCCAATCAAGGAGCAGGCAAACAAAATTGCCAAAGTCACAGGAACATTTATAAACGGCTTCTTTGAGACGGAAGGTCTTGATAAGAGCGTTGGAAGAACACTTGGAGAAGCAGTCAACACAGCTGTAGGTGCAATCAATACCTTTATTGATACAACTCACTGGACATCAATTGGCGAATTTATGTCAGGTGGGCTTAGAAGTGCGATAGCTACTATTGATTGGGATGGCCTTGGAAAGACTCTGAATGCCAAATACAAGGCTTTGTGGAGCTTCCTTGATGGATTTGTAGTAGATATGTCTAAGATCAATTTTAGCGGCACTACAGGGTGGCAGGAAGCAGGTAATGCACTTGCAAGTACAATCAATAGCATTTTTGCAGATAGAGACTACACAAAAACTGGGCAAACCATTGCGACTGGAATTAATGGAATCACATCTGCGCTAACAACAGGAATAGAAGGAATTGATTTTAATTCAATATCAAGAAATTTTTCAGACGGAATCAACAGCGTATTTTACAAGGTAGATTGGCAAGCAATCGGCACAATGCTATCCGATGGAATAAATACAGCAACTTCATCATTGCTGACTTTCTCAGTAACGGTTGACTGGAAAAGAATAGGCTCAGAGCTTGCAAGTTCTGCAAATACTTTTTTGGCTAAGACTGATTTTAGCCAAGCAGGAAAAGCGCTAGGCCAGGCATTTAAAGGTGCACTATCCGCAATTAACGAGTTTGCAGCAACATTTAACTGGCGCAGCCTAGGAATTGACATCAACAATTTTATCAAAGGGATAAACTGGATGGGTATTTTAAAGACCTCCGCAAATGTAGTTGCAAATACATTTTTTGGATTGTTTGAAACTGCTTGGGCGGCTGTTTTTGGTGGACCCGATACAAAGTATACAGCTATCGCAGACAATCTGAACAAAGCACTTTCAAAGCTTAAAATCGAATGGCCAGCAATGGAACAGGAAGAAATTGAGAAATTTGAAAATGTTTCCATAATTGTCGATAAGTTCCTTGAACTGAATGAGAAGCTGAAAAAGAACGGAAGCCTATCCGAGACAGACATGTCACTATTTAAAACCTACTATGATCAAATTGTAGAGTATGCACCGCAAGCCGCAAAACTAATAGGTGAAGTGGGAACAGCTTATGAAGGCACAGATCAGGCTTTAAAAGCATTGATAGCAAGCCAAAAGAATGCGGCTATTGCAGAAGGCTTTAAAACTGCAATGTCAGACGCGGCTAAAGTTATGGCTGATTCAGCTATTGCTCTTAATGGTGCAGTAGATGAACTTGTAAGCAGTGTAATCACAAATAAGGACAGCGTGTTCTCGTACTGGAATCAGTTAATGGGCGGAAATGGCACAATGGCAGAAATGACAAAAACCATGGATAGCCTGTTCAAAAAAATGCGCGAAGGAAAATACGATGTCGATAGCTTGCAAGGATCAGAAGCAATTTTAGCTCATGCGATAGGCTTAACAAGCAACAGTCTGCAAGAGAAAATGCTAAACGTGGATAGGTTAACAACCACTTTGAACAAGTCAGAAACAGAGCTTGACAAAATGAGCGAAGCTTCAACCCGATACTCAGCCGAGATTGATACAGCAAGCATAAAGACAGAATCATTTGGCACCAACCTTGGAAAAATAAAATTCACAGGTGTTTGGAAATCTTTAAAAGATGAATTGAAAAATACGTTAGATGATGTAACAGAAACACTTAAACGTGATGATTTTACGTTAGGAATCAGCAATACCTTAACCGACATGTTCGATAAGGAATTTAAAGTGAATTTAAAGGCAGGATCACTTGATACCAGTGAGCTTACCCAAAAAGACAAGACAATCCAAGGTGCATCAGCAAATATTGTGAGTGCTAAAAATGCACTTCCAGACTATGCAAAAAAACTTGATTTGGTAGCAAATTTGACAAGCAAACAAGATTCAATTGCCGATAGAGTGATCAACGGACTGACAGGTTGGATGACAGACTTCCAAAATAGAGTTCCAGAGAACAATCGTTGGTTTAGTGGACTGACAGGTTGGGTAACGTCATTGGGAGACTCAATTCCAATATCCGGAAAATGGTTCAGTGGAATCCTGGGATATGTAACAGCATTAGGAGATTCAATCCCTACATCCGGAAAATGGTTCAGTGGAATTTTAGGATATGTTAATCAGGTTCAGAAACAATCTGGAGTATCGCTAATTCTTTCAGGGATAACAGCATTTATTTCAAGCATAGTTTCAGGTACTAAAAAATCCACAGGCGGAGCCTTTTATGGTGGAAGATGGCATGATATACCACAGTTTAGCAGCGGAGGAGTTATTACAAAAGACTTCATGTCAAGCTTTAAGACCATCCCACAATATGCCGGAGGCACTGTAAATGCAGGTTCAATGTTTATTGCAGGAGAAGCCGGACCGGAACTTGTAGGTCATGTAGGCGGCAGGACAGAGGTCTTAAACCAGTCACAACTTGCAAGTGTAATGCAGAGTGCCGTAGCGAGTGGAATGGAAGCAGTTATGGCACGTTACGGTGGAAATGGTGGAGGAAATGGAAATGTGACAGTTAATGTTGTTCTTCAGGGCGATGCAAAGAAGATCTTTGAGGTTGTCAAAAAGGAAAACAACAGCAGAGTCATACAGACAGGTAAGGCACAACTTTTAACGTAAAGGAGGGAAGCAATGCAATGGATGGCCCAGTAAAAACCGTAATCATAAGTGGATTGAAGCTGAAAGTTAAAGATCTGACGGTAACAGATAACATCATCTGGAGCCGCAATACAGGGCGAGTTGCGTCTGGTGATATGGAGGGTGACATCATAGCAAAGAAAATTAAGTTAAATATTGTGCTAGCACCTTTGGATGATAAAGAAGCAGTAGCTTTTGCTGCTGCAATAGAACCACCATTTTTTCCGATCACTTTCCGAAATCCGAAGTCTGGGAAAACAGAAACACTCAAATTTAATGTTGGAACACCGACATATCCAGTCTATTCGTATGCTGATGGACTGCCTAGATATGTTGGTGTTGCTGCAAATTTTATTGAAAAATGAGGTATCAAAATGAAGATGTCAAATAGAACACTGGTAAAGACAATCAATGGACTTTTATCGTTTAAAAACAATGGTGTAAGGAAGCCAATTAAGGCGATTTACGCAATCAACCGCAATATTGAAGCACTTGACAAAGCTGCGATTCCTTTTCAGGAATCAAGAAATGAATTGATTGAAAAGTACTGCGATAAAAAGAAAAACGGTGACATTGTGCCCAAAAAGGGAATGGAGCAAAACCTAGAATCAGAGTTGGGCGAATTACTGGATGGAATTGAAGTTGACGTAGACATTTACAAGATTCCAATTAGTGTGGTTGAGAATATAGAAGCATCAGAGCTTGAATTTGAAGCAATTAGCATGATGCTTGAGGAAAGTGAGGTGGAAAAAGCATGACATATGATTACACGGTGAAACGAGACGGACAGTTTTATAAGCCTGGTCAAGAAGTGCCAGATATGGGTACATTGGTATGTACGTCTGCGCAAGGCAATATACGTAGTTATGAGGGACTTGCAAAAGATGTAGGCAAGCTTCCTACGTATGTTGCGACAGGCAGCTCTTTCCTAGCGAGCGATACTGGCGATTATTATAAATTCGAAGAGTCAACGGCAACTTGGAACAAGATTTAAGGAGTAAATATGAAACCAGAAGACGTCATTGGTATTTTAAATCGTAAGGTTCAGAACGCAACTGTAACGGAAGATCAAATTGATGCAGCTGTTGAAAAGTATCATAAGACTCATCCGTTGGAAACTGACAAAACACTCACTGTTCCTGGTGCTTTTGCAGATGCAAAGGCGGTTGGAGATGGATTGAACGAAAAAGTAACAGGAAAAGGAATGACTTTGTACTATGACACAGAAAAACAGTGCGCAGCCATTAAATTTGATGAACAAGGCTAGGTGATCATTATGGGATTATGGACGGAATATAAGAAAAAAACGGCTGTAAAATCCACAGATACCTTCCTTGTGTATGACAGCGCAGAAGGCGTAATGCAGGTTGATGGATCAAATGTAAAAGAATCCTTTAGAGATGCTACAGATACCACATTGTCACAAGCAGACACACCAGCCGATGCAAAAGCAGTTGGGGATAGATTCGCAAAGGTTGAAAAGAAGAATGTAGAACAGGACACAGCGTTAAAAACAAAGGCCGATGGTACTGGCATAGAATTTTTCTTCGACTCAGCCAAAGGGTGCTTGGCTGCAAGGATAACAAAGTAGAGGAGGAAGGTGTATGGCTGACAAAATAATTTATCTTGCAAATTGGGAAGATGTGGAAGAATTAAAGGCTGCATCAAAAACTCAAGAAACTAATATAGTGGATTTAACAAAGGAACTTGCAAAGAAAGCAAATGGTCAGGGAATCACTTTGAGTATAAATGAAAGTGGTGGACTGAGAGTAATGTATGACGATGGAAAGTGAGGATAAAAAATGGCAGCAGTGGCAGTAGATGTAGCAATGGAGTCAACATCACAAGAAATTTTAAATCTTTTAAAAACGGTAAAAACACTAGTAACAGATGTTTCGAAATTTGATTGGAAGAATTTCTGGGAACAAACAGCAACAGACGAGGTTTTCTCAACAAAGTTTTATTACTATGAGACGAGTACCAGTCCAAACGGTGAAAAGATGAATGCATCAGTTGGATTAACAGCCGTACCTTCAACGGAAACTGTAAAGGGGCAGGATGATTTTGCAAATCATAGTGCTTTTCAGACAATTGATTGTAATTTTGTGATTGACGAGCAAGAGAATAAGACCCCAGTAGCGATTAAAGGCGGTAACGGATATTCTGATATTGGAAAAGTAGATGTTGGAGTTATGGTTCCTTTAACTTATTGGGGCATTCAGAAATTTGACACATATTATATTGTGCATTTTGCAACGAAGCCACATCCTGAATTAGAGTGCACAACAGTTACACCATGGTGCAGCAAAGAACTCGGTTATGGTATTTTGACAAAATACTATGCAGGACAAATTGATGGAATTTTATATTCATCATCTGGAAATGCAATTTATAACTTTGTTTCAGTCCAGTCTGGAAATACTGAGCTGCAGAAGAAAGGAACAGGATATCATGGCTCTGGATCAGAGCGAACGGCATATCTGCTGTGTATGCTATGGATGAAGTATGCAACAAAAAATAGTCAGAAAGTCTTTCAAGGATGTGCTTCATATAGTGCGCAAACTAAAGTTGCACAGACTGGAGAAAAAGTTAATTATGTTGTAATTCCAACAGCGCAGGCAAATAGCTTTTATGTTGGCGCAACAGTATCCATCGGAGATGCAACTGGTCACACAGACAATCTGGATCGTGGACAGGCATACATGCGAAATATCGCAGATAAAGTCAAAATAACAGCTATCGAAGCAATATCTGGAACAGATAACAGTAGAGTATATGTTGGCAAGCAAAATATGACAATTACAGAAGATACATATATATCATCAATGCCATTACATGCAGGACAAACTGACAAGGTGCTTGGAGTGGATGGATATATCAAGAATGATGGCAAACATGCATTCAAACTTGGTGGTATTGAAGATATGGTTGGTGCATATTATATCTCAATGAACGAGTTGTGGAACAAGACCACAGCAACAACAGTTGACTACTACGTTAGAGGCACTGCTGCATGGTCAAGCACTGCCACGAACTGGACAAAAATCGCAACTGTAGATCTTGAAACAACTGATGATTTTTGGATTGGCGACATTGATATAGACTTGTCTGCAGGTGTTATATGGTTCAAGAGCAAGGGTTCAGGAGATTTGGTCGGTGTTGGCGACAGACAATATAATGGTGGTGATGGAACAGGTTGGCGCGAAGCGCTAAGGCGCGGCAATCTCAGGAGCTGGTCGGATGCCGGATTCTCCTACGCGTATCTCGGGGGCGGCGTGGCGTATGCGGACTGGTACTTCGCTCTCTGCGTTTAATTCCGAACCTTTTAGGGGTGAATTTTGCGTAAGCAAAAGAGGGGGCTGCCCCTCTAAATAGTATACAGAAATAATTTTAAAATAGGACTTGTCACACACGGGCGCGGCAATCTCAGGAACAGGTCGAATGCCGGATTCTCCTACGCGAATCTCAGGAACGACGTGACGAATGCGAACTGGAACTACGCTCTCTGCTTTTATATGTCTGACGGGACAAAATAGTACGTTGGTACTTAGTGTGGCATTTCGCGGATGTAATTCCGTTGTTGTGTAAGCAGCACTTAAATAGGCAACAAAAAGGGAATCGGAACGCCGACGGGCATTCCGATAACTTATGTGAAAGACATAGGTTGGGGCTAGTAGACATCCGAACGTCCCTCGGAATTTAAACGATATTTACAAAAAAGGATAAAAATACTTGAAACGTTGTTGCAAAAGAATAGATATAACTAACAGAATATTGGTTGAACGAGCAGTAAGAGATTGCATAAGCGGAAAGATGAACCGTGGGGACACTATAAGAATGTTCTCAGAGTACTCAAAGTTACCATGTGAAATCATAAAAAAGATCTGCAAAGAGCACTTCATGATGGAAGGATTGATCAATACTGTTATAGACGGTATACAACAAGAAATTATCGAAAAGAAATATATTGTAAAGCCAATTCGTTACAGATACCAAGTTGATAAGTGTAACGGAAAGGTTAGAAAGATAGGAATACAAGATGTAAAGCAACAGATATACGACTATATAGCTGTATATGCAATGGAAGAATTATTCCGAAAGAAAATAGGCTTTTACCAATGTGGGGCATTAAAGAACAAGGGATGCGAATTTGGCGCAAAAGCGATTAAGAAATGGGTAGACAACCATGATATAAGATGGGGATGGCAAGCAGATATCAGGCATTATTATGAAACCATACCTAAAGGTAAATTAAAAGAACTACTAAGGCGAGATGTAGATAACGACAATGTTATACATCTCGTTTTCTTCTTAATTGATTCATTTGAGGGTGGATTATCAATCGGTTCATACCTTAGCCAATATCTTGCGAATTACTACATGTCATATGCATGTCATTATGTTAATGAGCAGGTATGCAAATTAAGAAAACATAGGAACGGAGCTGCTAATCGTGTCAATCTTGTATCTCATGCTTTGTTTCAAATGGACGATATACTAATCGTTTCGAAAAGCTTGAAGGATTTAAAAATGGCAGTAAAAAGATTTTCAAGTTATGTTTCAGATTTTTTAGGGCTAGAAATTAAGGAAACATCAAAATTGATTGATCTGAGTGTTACATACATTGATATTTTAGGAAGAAAAATATCAAGAAGAAGTCTTACTGTACGCTCATCAAATTTTTTGAGATTTAGAAGGACTGCAAAGAAGGTAAGAAAAAGAGTCCACCAAAAGAAAGAAGTGCCGCTGTCATTGGCTAAAAGCTATATCGGGCGTTATGGAGCTATTAAACATTCAAACACACAACGTTTTCAACAAAAGTATCATGTCTCGGAAGATATAAAGAGATGTAAAGAAATTGTATCCACTCATGAGAGGAGATTAAATAATTATGGAGAAGATGAGATTTACGCTGCCACAGTTAAGTGCAGCATTCTATCCGCTTGAAAAAGGAATGGATGTAGTTATTTGTACAGATGAGCAGAAGGTTACAGTTGATAGCCCAGAAAATGGCAGTGAGATAATGTACGAGTATAACGGCAATATATTCAGGACGTTTAAGCTGACGCAAGAGGAGATTATTCGGGCTCCAGAGCAATATCTTGATTACGAAGGCGATACAGAGCCAAGCGAAGAAATGACAAGATACGCAACAGAAATGATAGATGCATATACCTTGCAGCTGATCGAGGAAGGAGTACTGGCATGAGAAGTTTGGTAGAGAGTTTAAAAAGACTGTACAAAAGTGGAAAAGTGTCGGCAGAAAAGATTAAAGGAATGAAGATTCTCACAGAAGAAGAAAAAAGATACATCCTCGGAGAATAAAAAATAAAGCAAATATCTAGCACGGAGTATACCGTGCTAGAGAAAGGAAATCGTCATGTATCAGGTATCAGAAGCATTAGATAAAGTTATATCAGGCAGTGGAAGAACGTTCTACGCAAGGCTAAACGGAATATCAGAAGGAATCCAAGAGATAGTGCAAACAAATTTTTCAACTCCTGATAGCTATTTTTATGTGGGTGGAGCTACAGCTTCCAAAATAGAAGTATCTATGTTTACAAAATCGCAAGAATTTGTAAAAGGCACGGAAGTAAAACTTGAAATTGGAGCAATAGCTGATGGCACTATAGAATGGATACCAATGGGGTATTTTACAATAAAAGAGCAAAAAAAAGACCGAAATCTGCTTACTTTTACAGCATATGACAGGCTAGAGTCAAAGTTAGCTAAAGCATATAAAAGCAAAATTACAAAGTATCCAGCAGAAAGCAAAGAATTTTTGACTGATATAAGCAAACAGACAGGTGTTGAGTTTGACACAAGCAAATTATCTGATAACCTGATTATAGATAAAATATTGACGGTTAACGACCAGTCAGGAGAAAAAACATACAAAGAGCCGTTTGACGGTTTTACGATGCAACAGGTGGTTGGATACATCGCACAACTCCATGGTACATTTGCTATATGCGATAGAAACGGAAAAGTAACGTTTAGATGGTATGAAGCGTTAACAACTGACTATCCAGGGAAAATAGGTGATGCAGCAGGTGACTATTTAAAAGACCAGAACCTATCGTTCATTTATAATACAATTGAATTTTTAAAAGAATCACACACGTATCTGATTAAGACCAATAGATATTTTGATGATCTACTACAATCAGAAACGATGTGCCAAATTTCAGGCATCAGCTGTGATACAGAAAACAATCATTATGAATCAGGAACAAATATAAATACAAATTTAAGCAATCCAGTAATGACACAGGAATGGCTCGATAAAATCCTTGAAAAAATAAAGGATACGAGGTATTATCCAGTGTCATTTTCGTTTATGGGAGATCCGAGACTTGACGTAGGTGATGTCGTTACAATAGTTGATGCTAAAAATAATCTTATAGATGTTCCAGTGATGCAGCACACCATTATATTTGATGGTGGCTTGCTGTCGGAAGTGGCATCCTATGGTTTTGAAGAAAAAGAGGTGAAAAGTCCATCTGAAATAGCGTTGCAACGAGTTAAAGATGATATTCTTAGCCTTCAGGAAATTACGGCAAAAAAAGCCACATTTAACCAATTAAATGCTGTAGATGCAAAGATCACGAACTTGCAGGCAAGCACAATCACGGTAAATGATGCAAATATATTATTTGCCAGACTTGATAAAGCAAATATTCAGCAGGGTTGGATAACAAGTGTAATGATTGGTGATGCGCAAATTACCAATGCGAAAATTCAGGATATGTCTGCTGATAAAATAACAGCAGGCGTTATAGATGCCTCAGAGGTCTCTATCATCAATTTAGATGCTACCAGTATCACCACAGGCACTATTACTGGACTAGATGCATTTTTTAATAAGACCTTTAAGGTAATTAGTCCAACGTCAGATACAGAGGAATTTATAATTAGCGCAACGCCAGAAAGTGTTATGATCGGTACAAGAATGAAATCTGGTGAACTATATCTGCAAAAAGCAATGATAAGCATTGGTGATGAAGATATGGCTATAACAACAAAAGGCTATTTACGTTTAACTGGTTCACAACACCTAAGCCTTACATCAGCGAATGATATAGTGTTATTTCCTGGTGTGTCAAATGATGATAAAAATGTATACATCAACGATGGCTCAACCAATAACGCAATATTGCATGTTGGAAACTTTGAAAATTTAATAACAACAGTTGAAAATTCCAGAAACTCAAAAAAATTGAGCGGAATGGAAATAGTTGATTCCTCAAAGAATATTTCGAACGCAATTCCGTGGATTGACCAGACTGGTGTGATGGAGATTGGAAAATATTTGGATTTTCACGAGTGGAACGCAGATAATACTGATTTTAGCGCTAGGTTGGAAGTTTTTGAAAAATCGTTAAGAATAACCGCAGGGATAACTACTGCGCTAGACCTTAATGGAGTTGGGAATGCATCATATATAAAATTTAGTGGAAGTGGAACAACGCTGGGATGGATTGGCTTAAACAGGAAAGATGGATCACTGATGTTGTACGACAGCAGTGAAAAAGAATATCGCATATTAGACGAGACATCTATATCGTTTGGAACAGCAGAGCCGATTAGCAATGGAAGAAAAGGCGATATCTATGTTCAGACATCTGATAGTGGAAATGGATGGAAAAAAGCTGTTGCAATTTATTATTATTCCAACTGAAATGATAGGGAACACCCTATCATTTCAAATTATTAAGATAAGAATCTTTTCTCTCACAAACAGATTGCTTTGCTTGCTGTATTGATTCTTCTAAATGTTTTAAGTCAGGCTCTATAAAAGCGTCTTTAACCTCGCCGCGTGCCTTCCGAATTAGAAAATTGTCGAGATATGCTTGAGCTGACGTTATACGGTCAGCAAGCGGCAATTTGTTCAATGCTGTAAGCATATCAAGCTGTGCGTGCCAATCAGAGCCAGTATCGCAAAAGACATTGTAATACAGACGTTTCAGATACGCAGCATCTTCATGCTTTAAGTATTCCTGCAGAGCGGACAGTGTCTCACTATCTTTTTTAGGGCGATAAATACGCTCGTATTTGTTAGGATCATAGATAGCCATAAGACATTTTTCTACATCGACACCACATCTGTCAAACCACTCTAGCAGCGCTGGGAAGTCTGGTGCACCAAGACCATTCTCCCAATTTTTAATCGTCCCTACACTCTTTCCGAGTGCTTTTGCCAAATCCATTTGCGACAATCCTGCGCTTTTGCGCGAATAAATAATGACTTTTACAAGCCGTTCAGTATCAGCTACTCGATTTTTCATGTCAAAAACCACCCTTCATATTCGTTCAAAATGTCATTTTTACAATAAATTGTACTTTAGCAAAAACAAAAAGTATAATTTATTGGCTACATCAAACAAAAGGTAAAGTCAAAGTTTTCTGGCACTTAAAAGTTTGGAAAATAGCCAAAAAACTTTGACTGAAAAAAATGTGAACAAAGTCAATACAATTGTAGTCACCAGTGCTATTATCTATACCATAGCAGAAAAGAGAAAGGAGGCTACTAATGATGACAGTTTACAACTGCAAAATAACAGAGTCAATGGTTAATTTTGCCATTATTCATGGTAAATTACTAGACAATTTTACAACATTAGACTGCTTGGAGAGTGATTTTTGTTCAAACACCATCGAGACAAGCCGCCTGAGTGGAGTAAAGGATGAAATACCAATCGCTGTTGCAAAGGATAGAATAGGGGCTTTGAAGCGTCAGGAGGAAGTGACAGTGATCGGAGAATGGCGAAGCAAGAATTATTACACCAGTGACGGCAAGAGACATGTACAGCAGTACTTTCTGGTTCGTGAAATCAAAGTAGAAAGGGGGGAACATCGAAACCAAATTACATTGACTGGGTATTTATGCAGCAAGCCGATATATCGCACAACACCATTAAAAAAGGAGTTATGTGAGCTTATAGTTGCTGTAAATCGTTCATATGGCAAGAGTGATTATTTGCATTGTATTGCTTGGAATCAGCTTGCTCGAAAGGCATCAAATTTAAAGGTTGGGGACAAAATTAGACTGTCTGGAAGAATCCAGAGCAGAACTTATATCAAAAGAGAGCATGAAACAGAAATGGTTAAAGTTGCATACGAAATTTCTGTGGATACAATTGCAAAGGAAAGGTGATTATATGTGTGATGTGGTTAGACGTTTTTTAGATAGTATTGCAGAGCTAAAAGGCAACGAATATGTAAAAAGAGCGATTACATATATGTCCACGTTCATTCCAGAAGGAAAACGTAACGAAATGGAATTGCTTGATTTCTTATATCAGTTAACAGACAGAGACGATGTAAAGGAATATCGCTGTGAGCTGATCGCGCAGACAATGACGAGAGAATAGAAGAAAGAGAGGACAATGAATGGTAGAAAGCAGAACTGAAAAGGAGATTGATGCAGATGTTGAAGAAGCAATGAAACGGTATTATATGAAGAAGATAAAAGAAAAGTTAAAAACAGAAGACAGGCTTTCAAAGCTGAAGATCGTTTATTACATCTTAGTTAGAGAATAAAGGAATGGGAACCCGTGATTAGGTTCCCATTCTTCTTATTTTTCTGCGTTTTTAATTTTTACATTATGCAGCGCATCTTTAGATTGCTCTAAAAGTTTAGAACCATTTTTCCAGGCATAAGATATCTCGATAGACTCGTCCCAACCGCTAAATGAAGAATCAAACGTATCAGCTATTTCATCATGAACGGAAATAATATAATTATCATTTTCCCAAATCAAATATTGCATATCCGTGTTATTTGAACTCTTTTCGATTGTATAATTTTGTGAAGGCTCCCCACATACTTTTCTGAACTTTTCTGCAAATTCTGCAAGTGTTCCTAACGAACCTTCAACTCTATAATTAACTCCATAAAGAAGCGCTTTTTCACTGTCGTAATCAATATATCCATCGTCTGTGGTTTCGAAGACAAAATACATAACAAGATCAATTAGATCGTGGCCTTCAAACTCAAAACTGTAGTTCGAATCACGTAACAAAAGTTTATTTGATGAAGCACGTAAAGTAACTTTACTAGAAGAGTCACTAGTAACTTTGTTGAATCCCTTGATAATACTATCTGGACTCATTTCTTCATATGTTATTCCGCTTAGCTCTAAATCAGGAAGCATCTGCTTTACAGAAGCAAAATCAGCTCCCCAAGGAATGTTATCGAATGATATCTCCCAGCTTTGAGAATCATCGCTTTCGCCTGACGTGGCTTTACTTTCTGCTAACATAGTACAGTCCCGTGAATTATCCTTTGCAGCTGAGTCACCAGAACACGCTGACAGCATAAATGTTTGCAAAGCGATACACCCACATAAAGTTGTAAATATAATCTGTTTCTTCATATTTCAATCTCCTTTAATGATTTGGATTAAGATTATATAAACAGTATAGACAACAGCAGAAAAAATATCAACAAGAAGATACATATTTTGTAATAAAACAAGCAATGGGCATCCATTTCTGGATGCCCACCATTTGGCTTACTCAGGATTACTTTTCACTTTTGGTGTCTGGTGGAAAGATGATATCTTTTCCTGCAAGAAGAGTATCAAGCACTTGTTCCAATTTCTCCCAGTCTGAATCCTTCATTTGCGCAAGATAAAGGATTAAACGCTTTTTGAAATTTTCGTCACCTGCTATTGCAAGCGTGCCAAGAAATGATTCAATCTCTTCTGATGGTGTAAGACCCTTGAACATATCACCTTCTCCAGTGCGGAGCCATTGTTCGCTTACGCTAAATCTGTTGCAAATCATAAAAATCGTTCTGTCAGCCGGAGTATTGATACCACGCTCTAGTAGACTAACTGAACCTTTCTTTATTCCAATAGCTTCTCCAAATTTCTCTAAGGTGTAGCCTTGACTTTTTCGCACCATTGCTATTCTTTCACCTATTGTAGTTTCCATCTTATCACCTCCTTCCATTATTATTATAGCAAGTTTTGTTTGTTAAGTCAACAAAAAAGTTTGTCAAACAATCGAAAAACTATTGACAAAGTATTCCTAATAAACTATACTGTAAGTGTAACAAACAAACGGACATTGAAAATTTAACAGAAAGGAGCCGGAACATGGAACTCTTGAGAATTAACTACGAGTCAGAGCAGCCTACTGTGTCGGCAAGAGAACTGCATGAAGGACTAGAGATTAAAAGCAATTATACAACGTGGTTTAATCGCATGTGTGAATATGGTTTTGAAGTTAACATAGATTTCAAAACTCGCTTTCCAAAAATGGAAAGCGAGAGTCACGGCGGACAGAATATGATTGATCATGAAATCTCCATCGACATGGCAAAGCAGATCTGCATGATTCAGCGTACCGACAAGGGCAAGCAGTACCGCCAGTACTTCATTGATCTCGAAAAGGCATGGAATACACCGGAACAGGTGATGGCACGAGCCTTAAAGATTGCCAATAACGAGATTGATAAGCTCAAGGCAGATAATAAAGTACTAATTGGAGACATGGCAAAACTGATTTGTCAGAATGGCCATGAGATCGGGCAAAACAGACTCTTTGAGTGGATGCGCCAAAATGACTATCTGATTAAAAGTGGCGGCAGTAAAAATATGCCGACACAGAAGGCGATGGAACAGAAACTCTTTGAAGTTAAGGAGCGTACCGTTGTGAATCCGGACGGAAGTGTCAGAATCACAAGAACAACGCTTGTAACTGGAAAAGGACAAATCCATTTTATCAACAAGTTCGCCAAGATGAAGGCAGAAATGATAGCAGAAGTTACATAAGAAAGAAAGGAACAAACAATGCTTGACATTAACAAGTTTGTAGTACTTAAAGATTGCATGTACTACGAGGGAATGCATAAGTATTACATATTCCAGTTTGATAGTGCATACACACTACTTGCTGACACAAACAGAGCAATCTTGTACAGAGCAGAAAGCTTTGCTGACATGATTAGCTATATTGAAAGAATGGAAACATGTAGAAAGGAGGTGCAGGCGTGATGACAGATAAAAAGGAAAAGCCTAAGACATACCGTTTTTTGACAGAGCAGAAAAAGCGCACTTTGAAGAAGTTGAGCGAAGTGACAAATAGCTGCTCCAGTATCCAGAATAACTATTTGCTTGGCTGGATCGAAAACACGGTCACAACATCGTAAGCAAAAAAGAAAAGCTGCAAATACAAATTAAGAGAGGTGATAAAAGATGTTCTGGATGACTAAAAAGATGCCAGATAAGACCGCAGGCTATCTGCTGTGTACAATTAGATGGGGCGAGACTAGACTTACCCATGAGTATTATTGGGGACCAGACCCAAAGAACAGATTTAGATGGTGGGTTTCGAAAGAAGCTTGCCAGGCAAATTTGCCGGACGGTGGATTTGAAGATTCTGGCTATGAAATCGTGGCTTGGGCTAGAATGCCTGAGCCATACAGAAAGGAAATGTATGAATCTAAGAGAAATATTGCCGCATTTGAGCGGAGAAATGAGCAAAGACACGGAGCTGCTGAAAGAAACAGCAAAGCAGGGCGACATTGTTGTGCTGAATGTAAAAATGCCAGATGGAACACCAACAACAGTAAGCGCGGCGATTAAAGCGAAGTACCCACACGTGGTACATATGCAGTATCAAACCGCAAGGGGATATACCGTAAACACATCGTTTGCTTGGAAGAAGCTGTTAATGATAATGCTAAATCCAAACAGTATTGAAGATAATGAAGAAGGAGAGTGATCAACAATTTTTATTTACCATGGGGAAAGCAAAGAGCAATTGCTTGAAACAGCAACACGGCTGCTTCCATGTTTAACAGAAGAACAGCTTGCCTACATCATTGGAATGGAGCAGGCAGAGGAATATAAAGAAAAGGAAGGAGCGAAGGAAGATGATAAATCTGTACTTTGATGCGGAGTTTACAGGATTGCATAAAGACACAACCCTAATAAGTATCGGAATTGTATCTGCAAGCGGTGAATCATTTTACGCAGAACTTAATGATTTTGCAGATTATCAGATTTCACCTTGGATTAAGGAAAATGTATTGTCAAATACAGTGGTAAAGGGTGAGAACAAGGAGCTTGCAGAGTTGCTAGACAAGGAAAACACCGTATTTGTGGTTGGCAGCAAATATGAGGTACGAGAATCACTTCTTGAATGGCTTAAGCATTTTGAGAGCGATATTCAATTTGTGTCAGATGTATCTCATTACGATTTTGTTTTACTGGTTGATCTTCTGGCAAGTTCCGCATTGGAGCTTCCTAATTGCGTATCAGCAAGTTGCCACGACATCAATCAGGATATTGCAAGGGTGCTAAGAATTTCTGAAAAGGAAGCGTTTGATTTATCACGCGAACAACTCTTAACAAAGCTGGGGAAGCCACTTCCTAAAGGAGTAAAACACAATGCGTTGTATGATGCCAAGATCATTCAGGCGATTTATCGCCAGTTACAGTAAGCCTATGAAGTTAACAGAGGAGCAGCGGTTAGAGCTGATTGGACATATCTGTAGAAGAGTGGATGCAATAGCACCAAGGTCTGGAAGGACGGCAACAGAAATTAAAAGAGCTAGGCAGAAAGCCATGAAAGGGTTGATCCAGAGCTTTTCAGATGAATTTGGTGTGAGAGCAGAGCGCTTATGGAAACAAAATGAAACATTGAAATTTAGAGGATGCAGCTTATATGACTTGCATGAGTTCGTAGATTGCTACAATCCACCAGAAAAGAAAAGAAAGGAGAGCAAGAATGGTTGTAGTGAACAGCGGAGAAAGTTACCTCGGCGCAGAAATCCGCGAATGGTGCAGCCGATCCAAGGAACAGGATGCGGCAATGGTAAATGTAAAGTATTACAGCGGTTTCAGAGAGCCGAATGACGGAGCGTTTTACTTTGTTGAGAAAGACGGAGAAAACATTTCAAAATATAGAGTTGTGCGCGATTTGGTCAAGTCGCCACGACTATAAGGAAGGAGACAGATGAGCAAAGAACTTGAAGCTGCAAGAGCATTGGTAAAAATGCTTGAAGAAAGAGAGCGGAGTAACAAGGTTAAGCTGGAAAGCTTAAAAGCCGGAGAAACATTTTGTATTGGAGAGAATGATTATATTGTCCTCGAACAGCACGAAGGAAAAACCAAAGTTATCTCAAGGAATTTTATAGCAGAAGACAGAAAATTTGCAGATGATACAGCGGATTACAAAACATCTGGACTTAGAAAATACATCGAAGCTGAAATCCAGCCAACTATTGAAAATGAAGTAGGAGCCGAGAATCTTGTGGAACACAGAGTTAGCCTTGAGACAGTAGATGGTCAGAACGACTATGGGGAGCTGACTTGTAAGGTCCACCCACTTACATTTGACGAGGCAAGAAAGTATAACAATTTGATTGTTAATAATGATCTGGATGATTGGTGGTGGACTTGTACAGCATGGACTAGTCCAAACCGTGAATGCAATCGTTCAATCGCCGTTGTTCTTCCGTCCGGCTTCTGCTACAACAATTGCTGCGTCAGCTGCGGTGTTCGCCCAGTTTGTATCTTAAAATCTAACATCTTTGTATCGAAAGGAGAGTAAATGGCTGAATTGACATTAGAAGAACTGCAACAACAGTTCAATGATCTAAAGAAAAGAGTAAATATCTTAGAAGGTAACTCAAAAAGAAAAATTGATGTTGAGCCTAAAGCAGGTAATAAGTTCGAACTTGCAGGGCTAAAATGGGAAATCATTGATGTTTCTGATTTGGGCTATATGTGCCTTGCAGAAAAATTGGAGAAATCAATGACATTTGATTCGAACTGCAATGACTGGAGAACTAGTGGACTGCGCCAGTATTTGAATAATGATTTCCTCAGAAAATTAGAAAAGGAAATTGGAGAGGAAAACATTATTGAATTTGAAAGGGATTTGTTATCTGTTGATGGGCAGAAGGAATATGGAAAGTGCAAGGATAAGGTATCAATGCTTACACTTGACGAGTACAGAAAATACAGAAGCCTGATCCCGAACGAAGAGTATTACTGGTGGTTACTTACTCCATGGAGTACGCCGTGCAACGAATATTATAAATGGACTGCCGTTGTTCTTCCGTCCGGCTTCGTCGGCAACGGCAGTTGCCACGACGGCTACGGTGTTCGCCCAGTTTGTATCTTTTCTCCTTCAATCTTTGAATCTAAGGAGAAGTAATTAAGTGGCAGAAGAACTCAGAGTTATTCTTAAAGCAAAAGAGCTGGCAAAGCATACTTTAATAATAACTTCTAATTGTAACCGTTATCCGAAAAAATATAGGTTCTCACTCGTAGATAAAATGCAAAATAAAGCACTTGAAATTTATGAGCATTTATACGAAGCGAACCGAACAGATTTGAGACTTTATCCTAAAGAGCGATCAGAACTCCAGACAAAAGCAATAACAAAATGTGATGAGTTATTGTTCTATATTGAATTGTCAATGGAATTGAACATCATCAACAATAAAAGTACAGAATATTGGTCAAAGATGGTTTCAGATATAAAGCATATGGCAATTGCCTGGAGGACTAAAGACAAAGAAAGATAATAATATTAGGTTATTTGCTGTTAAGACCGTTGTTCTTCCGTCCGGCAACATCAACAACAACAATTGCAACAACAGCAACGGTGTTCGCCCATTCTGTGTCAAACAGGCCGTCAGAGTAGGCATTAAGCCGAAATCAGCAAAAGATACAAAAAAGCAAATGACCTTTCCGAATAGGATAAATACAAAGGAATTTTTACTATGGATAAAGATCTTATATGCGATTTTCAAAATTTATACAAAGCATACCGAAAAACGAAATCTGGCAAGAAATTTAATGGAAGTTGTGCGAGATTTCAAACAATGAGTCTTGAAGGACTTCACATATTGAAAGAACAGCTTGAGAATCAGACGTACAGTATGAACCAGTATAACAAATTCAAAATATATGAGCCAAAGGAGCGAGAAATCAAGTCCTGTGCTTTTAAGGACAAAGTGGTTCAGAATTGTCTGTGTTATACCGTTCTTAGACCAAGGTTGCAGTCTCAATTTATTCGTACCAATTACGCAGGCCAAATAGATAAAGGTACTCATTTTGGAATGGATTGTCTAAAAGAGCAGATGTTAAGCTTTTACGAAGAACATGGAACAAATGGATGGATTTTAAAGTGCGATATACGAAAATTCTTTTACACCATAGAGCATGATCCAGTGAAGGATATAGTAGATTATTATTTCTGCGACGAATATACAGTATGGTTAAACCATTTGTTCATTGATAGCATTGAAAGCCCAGGTCTTCCGCTTGGAAATCCTGTTGCACTAATGTATGCGCTTCTTATGCTTGATGGACTTGACCATTTTGTAACTGGTGAGCTTGGAATAGATAAATACGGGCGCTATTCAGATGACTTTTATTTGATATGTTCAAGCAGAAGTTACGCAAAGTGGTGCAAAGAAGCTATAGAAGTTTTTGCTAGTACCCTCGGCCTATCGTTAAATGGGAAGACACAAATAGTTCCATTCCGTAAGGGAATTTCGTTTTTAGGATTCCATCATTATGTAACAGAAGACGGAAAGTACATCAGGAAAATAAAAGGCGAAAATAAGCGTAAAATCAAGAAGAAATTGAGTAACTGGGCAAAAGCTGTGAAGGCAGGGAAGATGACGTTAACAGAGTTTTATACAAAATATAACGCATGGAAAAATCATGCACTTCACGGGAATTGCAAGAAATTATGCCATTCTATGGACCTTTATGTAGAAGAATTGTTGAAAGGAGTGAACCAATGAATTATGTAAAAGCCCGATATGAGGGCAGTAAAAGAAGCTATTGTTTTGCGGCAGAGGAAGATTTAAAGCCAGGAGACGAAGCAGTAACTCCAAACGGCACAAAAGTCACAGTAGTAGACGAGCCAGTAGATCTTTCATGGATAGAAACCTATGGAAGAAGCAATATCAAGACACTTAAAAGAGTGCCAGAAAACAATGAAATTGAACAAGGAGAATAATTATGAGTGAGAGATTTGAGATGTGTGCTGGAGAACGTATAGGAATGATTGTTATTAAAGACAATCAAACCAAAGAAATGGGATTGGGACTTTTCAAAAGTAGAGATGATCTTAGTTTTTTGGAAGCACTCAGAGACGCTGCGCAGGAATTACTAGATGTATTAAAGGCTGACAAGAATAATGACACAGACAGTGCAGAGGACACAGAGCCGGAGCAGGAAGAGAAAAAACAGCCAGTTCCTTACAATGGCACAGTCGAAGCTGTAAAAGGTGATGACAAGCTTTTCCCGACAGGGTTGAAGTTTAAAGTGGTACAAGGCAAAATATCATATTTTTCAGGCGATTTAGCAAAAGACGCTATCGCACTCGTGATGTTTAGCAGTTTTACACTTAAATCATTTAAGGAATTGAGTGAGTTATTAAACAAGATACATATCAAGGTTAAGGAAGTCAAGGAGGGCAAGGAATAATGGCAGCGGCTAAAGCAGAAGCATTAAGTGCAGGAAATCAGCAGGCCAGTTTAATTGTAAATAATGGCCTTATTGATGGGCTTGTACGCCAATTAAAAGAGAAAGAGAACTTTGGCTTGGCATTTCCAAAAGACTACAACGTAGCAAATGCATTAACTGGAGCGTATCTGATATTAAAAGAGACTGTTGATAAAGATAAACGTCCGGTTCTTGAAAGCTGCTCACAGGCTAGTATTGTAAATTCACTTATGGAAATGGCCACATTGGCGCTCAATGTTAACAAAAAGCAGGGATATTTTATCGCCTACGGTGGAAAGTGCCAATTCCAGAAATCTTACTTCGGAAATATTACGTTGGCAAAACGTAACGGCTTAAAGAAGATCAGCGCAGAGATCATCTATGAGGGCGATACATTTAAGTATCACATTGTTAATGGTGAGAAAGTTATTGATGAGCATACGCAGGACTTCATGAACATTGACAATGACAAGATCAAAGGCGCTTATGCTGTTGCAAAAATGATGGATGGAAGCCAGATTGTGGAGATTATGAACATTAACCAGTTGAAGAAAGCATGGAATCAGCGAATGGGTGGATTGAAAGAGGACGCTGCCAGTACACACACAAAATTCAAAGATCAGATGTCAAAGAAAACTGTAATCAACCGTTTGTGCAAAATGATCGCAAATACGAGTACAGATGGTAATATTTCCGAGATATCCGACAGACTTGATCAGTTCGAGGATATTTCTCCAATTGAAATTGAGCAGGAAAATGTTGCATACGAAATTAAAAATGAAGCAAATTCAGAAACATTTGTTGAGCCTGCAACTGGAAATCGAGAGTTAAAAGCTGATGCAGACGGTCAGCAGGAACTTCCAGCGTTTATGCAGTAGGGAGATAGCCTATGGACGAAGAAATTAAATGGAGAATAGAAGGGATTTTCAAAGCCAACGCTGCAAAGTGTCTGGATGAAATCGGAAGAGATACAGAGATAACACCAGAACAAGTACTTGAGAAAGCAAGAGACGAACAGTCAGAGCTTCATAAGTGCTTCGAATGGAACGATAGCATAGCGGCAGAGAAATATCGCTTGCAGCAGGCAAGACAGCTTATTCAGTTCTTAGTGGTTGTACCAAAGCAGGACAGCAAACCACCTATTAGGCACTTTCAGATCACAAGTCAGAGAAATGTGTATATGCCGACAACGCATTTTGCAACACAACCTGACGAGTATCGGAAGTTGCTGCAGAGGGCTTACGCAGAGCTAAGAAGTTTTCAAAATCGGTATAAGTCACTTTCTGAGTTAGAGAGCGTATTTGAAGAAATCGACAAGATAGCCGTCTAAACAGTTTCAATGCTTAATTCGAGTGTTCTATGGATGGTGTAACGGTATGCACCATCTGAGAAAAGAATGGCTCATATGTCAAAAACATAACAGCGCAGGACAGAACATAACACGACACAACAGCACAAAATATTGCATCATTCACAGAACATTCGAGTTAAGCAAATTTTATGAGCTAGCACGAGGTGGTAAGTAAACCTCAATAAGATAAAAAACATTATATCAAACAACAAGACAAAACACTACAGCACAGAACAAAACATTATAGGACAGTACAAAGCAGATTATTTACTGCTTCATGCTAGCTCATAAATCAGAACATTAAACACCAGAATAGTACAGAAAAGAAAAAGGTAGAGCATAACACAAAAACAAAAGGTATCCATTCTGTATGTGGCATAAGTCACAAAGCATAGAATAGCACATAATAGCAGATCACAGCGCCTAACATAACAGCACAGGATAGTTCAAAATAACACAGAACACAACAGCACACATAACTATGCATAGTTTATGCCATGTACCGAGTGGATACCGACAAAACAAACTGGTAGCATTTGCAGGCAGCATGAGTTGCCTAGTACAGAACATTACAAAACAGCACAAAACAGGACAAAACAGTATAGCACAAAACATTCATGTTGTCTACAAGTGTTACCAGAACACTTGAAGCTTCCGTTTGAGACGCGGCATGAGCCGCAGAAAATAACATATGACAGTACAGCATATCACACAGCAGCACAAAATAGCACATAACATTGCATCACAACGTTCATGACGCGCCTCGAGCGAAAGCTTAGACCAAAACAAAAAAGGAGAACACAAATTATGGTAAAGAAGGAAGAGACACAGGTTATCGAATTAAAGCCGTTAAGCATCAAGCAGGCAAGAATTACTATTGCAGGTGATGGGGATTTGGTACTTAACAAGATGAATGATTGCAGCGCCAGAAAGCTGACCGATGAGAGAAAGAACAAGGCTAAGGACACAGCGGCTACAAATGTATGGGAAGAAGTGATCACATCTATGCACTGGTATGGTGGAAAGCCTACAGACTTCACAGAGGAAGGTTTGAGAGAAGCGCTGACCAACAATGCACCGTGCATTACGGCATTTGGCTTGAAAAAGTCATTTGGACAGGCTGTTGTGCAGAACAAGATTGACACTTACGCAACAAAATTTAACGCTGCTGTAAATGTCATAGCAAAGGGCAATCTGGTTCCGATCAAGTTTGCAGAGCATTTTATTGATGAAAAGCTTATGTCACCAAAGAAGGGCGCTCCGGTACTTGTACGACTGAATAGATTCAGCGGATGGAGCGCAACATTCACCATCCAGTATACAGAGAATGCGTATTCCTTGGAACAGATATTAAATATTATTCGCCTTGCAGGTTTTGGAAACGGAATTGGAAGTGGAAGAACTAGCGGTTACGGTCGTTACCACATTGAGAGCGTTGAGGGATGAATGTCATAGAACTTGAGAGAGGAGTTTTTTAGATGATTCTAACATGTTTAGCCAGCGGCAGTTCTGGTAATTGCTATGTTTTGAAGGATAACAAAGGTAAGATGCTTCTTCTTGATGCAGGAATCCCAATCATGAAGATCAAAAAGGGATGCGGTTGGAAAGTATCTGATATTGTTGGATGCGTTGTCACTCACAAGCATAGAGATCATTCAGAAGCAGTCAGTGATCTGGAAGAAATGGGAATCCCAGTCTACAAACCTTATGAAGATAACTCCTATATCGGCGGATATGGCGAATTTAGAATTGTATCAGTTCCGATGAATGATGTGCATGGACGCTTCAAACATACCGATGCAGATGGTACAGAGTGTCCGTGCTATGGATTCATCATCGAGCATCCAGAGATGGAGCGAATGCTCTACATTACCGATACAGAGTTCGTAAGGTGGCGATTTAAGGATATTAACCATATCCTGGTGTCTTGCAATTACCAAAAGAAGTACATTTCAGAGGATGTTACCGGAAAAAGATTACATGTTATCAAGGGACATATGGAGTTAGAAACATGCGCAGGCTTCATAGAAGCTAACACAACAAACGCACTCCAGAACGTCATTATTTGCCATTTAAGCGCAAATAATGCAGTACCAGAGGAAATGGTCACAAGAATAAAAAAAGTCGCAGGAATGGCAAATGTGGACGTTGCAGAAGCAGGTAAGACCTGGCAACTGTTTAATCTCGAAACATGTCCGTTCCTGTGAGAAAGGAAAAAGCAAATGAGCAATAAAGAAGTAGTGAAGATATTAAAGAAGAAACTTGACACTTGCACCAGAGCAACTGAGCAAGCCTTGAAGAAAAAGGACTACAAGGCAGTTGAAAAATCAATGAGAACCGCGTTTGTATTCATGAAGGCACATAGCGCTCTTAAAAAGCAGATTCCACAAAAACTGGTTATTCTAGCAGACAAGAACGCATGTAGCTGCTCTGTATGTGGAAACATCATAAATGATTGCCTTGCTTCCTATTGTTCAAAATGTGGACAGAAGATTGATTGGGAGGATTGTTAAATGTCTATTGCAAAAAGTGATGAAATCAAAAACCTTTTGGTTAGCAATAGTGAATTGATGGTTGCGGTAGCATATCCACATACCTATTGTCGTGTAGTACCCCTACAAACGGCATGTGAAATAGTCAACAACATTCTCGAAAACAGAGACATGCATAAAACAATTGCAGAAGAACCAGTCATCTGTGCATCAAGCGAAAATGTATACGAATGGTATTGCCCGACATGTGGCACACGGTATGAATCAGAAGCAGGAGTTTGCGTACACTGTCCATACTGCGGACAGAAGATAGATTGGAGCGATTATGATTCTGAATGAAATTTTAAAGCTTATGAAATGCTTTCCTGGTAGCAGTATCAACAGCGATGGATACTTGCTCTTAAACAAGCAACGTTCTGGTTTTTCCATAGCTGACACTGAGAGTGAAGAAGATCTTAAATGTAAATTGCTTGAATATGTGTCAAGGGACGCTTGCAAAACAATGATTTATCAGCAACATGTAAGGAACGTAAGATTCTGGAATAGAACTCGAAAGAGTATAAACCAGTATCTGCAGACGAATTTTTCTGATGATGACATGCTTGATATATACCAGTACTTAGGCAATGGTATCAGGCACAAGCTCACCAAAGAGTTTGTAGAAGCTGGATATGATCTAAAACTGATAAAGGAGGTACAAGATGGGTGAGATTGAGATCGGAACTCCTGTCTATCACGTAGAGGAATACCGATTAAGCAACTACGAGTTAAAACAAAAGGGATTCGAAGGGTTCGACAATTACGGACTTGAAGTTGTTGAATCAATCGTTATAGCCGTGACAGACACGCATTTTGATACGATAACTGAAAAGCGTGACATCGGAAGCAATACGAATAACATACATCATTGGGAGAGATTAGCACTTGGAAGGGCAGTATTTCTGAGTAAAGAAGAAGCTGCAGAAGAAGCTGATAACCGTGCGCATGATATCCAGTTAGGATATCACTGCTCAAAATTTAGCCAGCGCCCAATGTATAAGAATTGGCTACACTGGCAAGATACAGCTAAAGCAAAGCCGTTTAAAAAGCAAACAGGGCATAAAACAAACTTTGTCGCGAAAAAAGCTACACTTCCAGAAGAAATTTACATCGCATGGAGAGATGGAAGGTTAAGCGGACCAGAAGGTGCAAAGAAGATAGGTGTTTGCATTACAACCTTTGAAAAGTATGCAAGAGAAGAACTTGCAAAGAGAGGTGATAGGCACACCGTTAAAACTGGTAATAAAGTACCGCCAAAGCCTTTGCCGCCAATGTTTGATGACTGCTTTGAACAATGGAAGCTTGGTTTACTCTCAGATGAAAAGGCGGCTAGACAATGTGGAATGTCACACACAACATTCCGCAAATATGCAAATCTCCGATTAAAAGAGATTGGAGAGCAGAGGAAGGGAATCCAGAGAGGAGTGATTCTTCCGCCAAACTTCACAGACGTATATCTGGAATGGGAACAAGGAGACATTGGATGCAGTGAAGCCGCAAAGAAATGTGGTCTTGAATACTACACATTCAGATACTATGCAGAGAAAAGATACAATGAAAGGATGGACGCAGGAGTGTTCCAGTATTAAAAGAAAGAAGGACCTCAAAGTGAAGAAAAATCAGCAAGTCTTACTGGCTAAAAAGCTTATTTTTTATCAGGCCATGACGGAAAAAGAGAAAAAAGATTTTCTTGAATCTATACAAACAATGTTAAAACCGAAGATTAAGGAAATAAGACCAGAGGAAGAGCTTATGTATACTCTTACAAGGCAGAGGGAACTAGGCAGAAGAAAGAAAAGAATCAAACTTTAAAGAAAAGAGGTGTTCCAGTTCTGATCAATATGCTTTTAGGCGTAAAAAATCAAAGAAGAAAGGAAGACGTGAAAATGAAACAGAAGGAGCTGAGAAAGAAGTACATGCAGATCATTAAAACTGAGGTATATCCGTGTAGCAGAGAAATGCAGGAGTTTTCAAAAAGAAGATGTGGCTACATTGTAGAGCTTACAGACGGTAAGATCATCAGATTATACAAGCCAAGAAAGCATGTTCCGTATGATTTCACTGAGATTATGGACAAAATTACCAGATTAACGTTGTGCCTTGAAGGCTTCTACGGGTGCAAGACATTTGTGCAGTATTTCGCATCATCAGACGATTGCGATCTGGTGCAAGAAGTTACATATTCTGGTGTAGAGCCAGAGTGGATGAAAGAAAAGGCAGCCAGAGGGCAGGAAAGAAATAGTGAAGATATCCAGAGAATGATTGATGGCTATAAGTATCTGCTGATGAAATACAAGGTTGGAGGTAAGAAATGAAAGTAACTAACATTTTACACGAAATTGCAGAAGTAGTGCTGATTGAAGAGAGCAAAAATAATTTCCCACCAACGATTACAGAAGCGTTGAAATTAGGCAATCTTCTTGCCTACACCAACTTAATCAAAATATACACGTTGACTGATGCACTTGTTTTTACTAGCACTAACATTGATTGTAACGGACAGCCTTATATTAGTGGCATAGAGTCTATCACTATCGGAAATTTTAAAATTTATAATAATGGAGAATTGCAAAAAGACCAATTCGAAGCAGCTCTTGAAATGTTTAATGGCTATGAAATTTAATTAAATTACAGCTTTGCACAGATTACCTGATGGGTATGCAGGTTCGATTGCTGCACTGAGTGGATATTTCCATTTTGAAAACCACCTTAAAAAAGATAAAGCCAGATTATGCTGAAAAGCATATCAAATAAATTTAGGAGGTTCAGTATGAACAAAGTAATTTTAATTGGAAGATTAACCAAAGACCCAGAAGTACGTTATACGCAGGGTCAAGAGACAATGGCGGTAGCCAGATATACACTGGCTGTAGACAGAAACCGTAAGCAGGATAACGGTCAGAA
>OGQQ01000424.1_pt1 | contig 42076 bp, 38 predicted proteins | sample 1553281 | NCBI WGS metagenome assembly OGQQ01 (sample SAMEA2579937, study PRJEB22360) | human gut metagenome | biome: human gut; feature: human-associated habitat; material: faeces | place: Denmark | collected 2008/2010 | reverse complement strand
CGGCATTGCCCAAACGCTTGGACATCTTGTTGCCGTTCTTGTCGAGTACCAGACCATTCGATATGACGGCTTTATAGGATATGCTGTCGAACACCATTGTGGCGATGGCATGCAGGGTAAAGAACCAGCCGCGTGTCTGATCCACACCTTCTGCGATGAAATCGGCGGGATATACCTGGTGGCTGTCCAACAGTTCCTTGTTCTCGAACGGATAGTGTATCTGCGCATACGGCATGGAGCCGGAGTCGAACCATACGTCAATCAAATCCGATTCGCGCTTCATGGGTTTGCCGGCTTTGGAAACAAGGACAATATCATCTACATAAGGACGGTGAAGGTCTATCTTGTCGTAGTTTTCCTGCGTGTACACGCCCGGCTGGAAACCTTTGTCCTTATAAGGATTGGATGACATCAGTCCGGCGGCAACGGATTTCTCTATCTCGTTGTAAAGTTCCTCTACGGATTCGATACATTTTTCCTCGTCACCGTCTTCCGTGCGCCAGATAGGCAACGGAGTACCCCAGTAGCGCGAACGGCTCAGGTTCCAGTCGTTCAAGTTCTCCAGCCACTTGCCGAAGCGTCCCGTACCGGTACTTTCCGGTTTCCAGTTGATGGTCTTGTTCAACTCTATCATACGCTCCTTGCAGGCGGTACTGCGGATAAACCAGCTATCCAACGGGTAGTACAACACCGGTTTGTCCGTACGCCAGCAATGCGGATAGTTGTGCACGTGCTTCTCTATCTTGAATGCCTGGTTGGCAGCCTTCATCATCATACATATATATATGTCGAGAGTCTCGGCGGCCTGAGCGGCTTTTTCGTCATACTTGCCGTCGACGGTGAATTGCGGGTCGTAGGCATTCTTCACCCAGCGTCCCTGGTATTCTTTGTAGGCGTCTACATCGACACACTCTTTTACGAATCTTTCGTCCAGTTCGTCCAGCAGATAGAACTTACCGGTGAGGTCCACCATAGGACGGGTCTCGCCGCGCTTGTTAATCATGAACAGAGAAGGAATGCCTGCCGCACGGGCTACGAAAGCATCGTCCGCACCGAATGTGGGAGCGATGTGTACGATACCCGTACCGTCTTCCGTGGTTACATAATCGCCGAGGATTACACGGAAGCCTTTGTCGCTGACGCTCCAATTGCCGTCGTTGTCCACCTCTACCGGTTTCACCCACGGAATGAGTTGTTCGTATTCCATTCCTGCCAGGTCCGGACCTTTGTACTCGCCTACAATCTTGAACGGGATAAGTTTGTCTCCCGGCTTATAATCCTCTAATGCAAGCTCTTCCGCTTTTTTATTGAAGTGAGTATAGAGCAATGCTTTGGCAAGTACCACGGTCATCTTCTCGCCCGTATAGCCGTTGTAGGTCTGTACGGCCACATAGTCTATTTTCGGGCCTACGCAGAGAGCGGTGTTCGAGGGCAATGTCCACGGAGTCGTAGTCCATGCCAGAAAATAAGGAGTACCCCACTCCGCCATTTCGGGTTTCGGGTTCTTCATCTTGAACTGTCCCACTACGGTTGTATCCTTTACATCGCGGTAGCAACCGGGCTGGTTCAGCTCGTGCGAGCTCAAGCCTGTTCCCGCAGCCGGTGAATACGGCTGTATGGTATATCCTTTATAAAGGAGTCCTTTCTTGTGAAGTTGCTTCAACAGCCACCACAGCGTTTCGATGTAACGGTTGTCATAGGTGATGTAGGGATTCTGCATATCCACCCAATAACCCATTTTGTGGGTAAGGTCTTCCCACTCCTTGGTAAATTTCATCACATCCTTGCGGCAGGCGGCATTGTATTCGGCAACGGAAATAGTCTTGCCGATATCTTCTTTGGTGATGCCGAGCGCCTTTTCCACACCCAGTTCCACAGGAAGCCCGTGCGTGTCCCATCCGGCTTTGCGCTTCACCTGGAAGCCCTTCATGGTTTTGTAGCGGCAGAAAATATCCTTAATGGAGCGCGCCATTACATGGTGAATACCCGGCATGCCATTGGCCGAGGGCGGTCCTTCGAAAAACACGAAAGAAGGACAACCTTCACGTTCTGTCATACTCTTGGCGAAAACCTGGTTTTCGTCCCATTTCTTCAACACTTCCTTGTTTATTTCCGAAAGGTCAAACTTTGAATATTCGGCAAACTTCTTACCCATCTTGATATTTACGATTTGACTATTTACGATTTACTATTTTTCCTGAGGATAGCCCGGAAAGGCTTTTCCGGTGCTTTCCGATGCTATCCTCTTTATTTTAAGGGTGCAAATTTACAAAAAAGTTAGAGAAAAGAGATTTTTGAGCGGATAATTTTAAGATGAGCCGCCTGCGTCTCTCGCTTTACTTCTTCATTTTCACTTCATACAAGTCGTTTCTGCGGTCTTTCAGGTTGCGGACACTGCCATAAGTGTGCAGTTCGTTGAGCAAGTCCAGATCCACATCGGACACCAGAATCATTTCGGTGTTCGGAGTTGCCTCGGCACGCTTTCCGTCGGTAGGGAAAGCGAAGTCGCAGGGGGTGAACACACCCGACTGGGCATACTGTATGTCCATGTTGTGTACACGAGGAAGGTTGCCCACACTGCCTGCTATGACTACAAAACACTCGTTCTCGATGGCGCGGGCATGGGCACATACCTTAACGCGCGAATAGGCGTTCTGTGTGTCGGTAAGGAAAGGAACGAACAGTATCTGCATGCCCTGGTCTGCCATGATGCGCGAAAGCTCCGGGAACTCCACGTCATAACATATCAGCACACCGATTTTGGCGCAGTCCGTATCGAACGTCTGCAAGGATTTGCCGCCACTCAATCCCCAGCTCTTGATTTCGTCGGGGGTCACGTGTATCTTTTCGTACATTTCGTACGTTCCGTCGCGGCGACAAAGGAAACCTACGTTGTACAAACGTCCGTCCTCTTCCTTGATAAGCGGCATGCTGCCCGTAATGATATTGATGTTGTAGCTGATGGCCAGCTTCACAAACCGCTCTCTGATTTCGTTGGTGTAAGCCGCCAGTCCGCGGATGGCTTCCGACTCTCCCTCGTCATTGAATTTGGCCATCAGCGGCGCATTGAAGTATTCGGGGAAGAGAACGAAGTCGCTCTTGTAGTCGGAAACGGCATCTACGAAGAACTCCACCTGCTCGAACAAATCGTCCAGCGTCTTGTAAGTACGCATCTGCCACTGCACCAGACCGACGCGCACCGTCGTTTTCGGACTTACATACTCCTGTGTAGGCGCCTGGTAATAGATATTGTCCCATTGCAGCAGGCAGGCATAATGCTTGGATTCCTCATCGTTGGGAAGATAGTTGCGCATCACCTTGCGTACATGGAAGTCGTTGCTCAACTGGAACGTCAGCACCGGGTCGTATATCTCCTTCTGCTTTACCTTATCTATATATTCCTTAGGGCGCAACTGGTCGGCATACTTATGATAGTTGGGGATGCGCCCGCCGAACATGATAGCTTTCAAATTCAGTGTTTCGCAGATTTCCTTGCGGTATTCGTACATACGGCGTGCCAGGCGCAGTCCGCGGTATTGCGGATGGATAAACACTTCGATACCGTAAAGGATATTTCCTTTGGGATTGTGCGTATTGAAAGTTTCCTTGCCCGTAACCTGGGCATAGGTGTGGTCGTTCTTCACATCGTCGTAATTCACGATAATGGAGAGTGCACACCCCACTATCTTTTCATCGACCACCGTTACAATCTGCCCTTCCGGAAAGATGCGGATGAGTTTCTCTATCTGCTTGTGCGTCCAGAAAACATCGCTTCCATCCGAATAAACGCGTGTGAATGATTGTGCCAACTGGTCGTAATCTTCTATCTGCAGGTTACGTATCTGTACCTTATTAATTTTAATTTCGTCCATAATTTTCGTGTTATACCTGAGTTTAAAACGGTGCAAAGTTACAGTTTTACTTATACATTAATCCCTATGGGATATGATTTTTTCCTACCTTTGCTGCCAAAACAACATTTATCTCTGTAAACGTTAAACATAGATTGAGACATGCAAAGATTTATTACACTGGCATTCAGTGCCTTGCTTTTGCTGTCGCTGAATGCGGCAACTCCCGAAACACATTACACCGTCATTGTTTCACTCGACGGTTTTCGCTGGGACTATCCCGACATGTATAAGACTCCCAACCTGGACCGTATGGCGGCAGACGGGGTAAAGGCCGTGATGCTTCCCTCCTATCCTGCCTCTACGTTTCCCAATCACTATACGCTGGCCACGGGATTGGTTCCCGACCATCACGGCATAATCAACAATACTTTTTGGGATGTAAAGAACAGACACCAGTATTCCATGGGAGACTCCGCCACCCGCAACAACCCGGAATACTATTTGGGGGAACCGATATGGATAACGGCTCAGAAACAAGGTGTAAAAACCGGCAATATGTATTGGGTAGGCTCGGATATTGCGATTAAAAAGTCTCATCCCACTTATTACAGACCTTGGAACGCCAAGCCTTTTCTGACTTTTGAACAACGGATAGACACGGTACTCACCTGGTTGCAAAAGCCCGAACCGGAGCGTCCCAGACTCATCATGCTATATTTTGAAGAGCCCGACGGAAGCGGACATCACAACGGTCCGTGCAGTTTGCCTACCGGTGCGGTGGTCCAACACATGGACAGCCTTGTGGGGGTATTAAGAAAAAAGATAGAAGCTCTTCCTTTCGGCGAGGACATCAATCTTATCGTCACGTCGGACCACGGCATGACCGACATCAGTCCCGAACGGGTTGTCAACATAAATGATTATGTAAAACCGGAATGGTGCGAAGTGATAGACGGACGTACACCAACTTCCATATTCTCGAAACCGGAATACCGCGACTCTATCTGCAATGCTCTGAAAAAAGCGGCTCACATCCGTGTGTGGAAAAAAGAAGAGATTCCCGCCGAACTGCATTATGGCAGCAGCGACTGTATAGGCGATATCGTAGTGGCTCCGGAACTGGGCTGGCAGTTTACGGACGTGGCACGCGACACCAAAGGTGCTCACGGATATTTTCCCCAAAGCCCCGACATGCAGGTTATGTTTCGGGCCATCGGACCTGATTTCAAGAGAGGTTACATATCCGGAGGATTTGTGAATGTGGACATCTACCCGCTATTGTCGCATCTTCTGCAAATTGTTCCGGAAAAGACGGACGGACGGTTCGAACGGATAAAGGACATATTACGGTGACAAACAGTTTACTTATAATCAAACAGATACGTGTACCAGTTTATTCCACGCTTTGGTACGAGCCGTACCTTAGTAAGGTACACGCCGTACCATTAGGTGAAAGTCGTCGTACCACCTAATGGTATGAGCCGTACCACCGGGTGGTAGGCACCAAAAGTCCGGGACTTCAGATACAAAAGGCTGTGCAATTCCTTTCAGATGAACTGCACAGCCTTTTATATTCTGCCGGATTGAAGTTCCTGCGGACTTATTTCTTTTTCTTCCAAAGTTTGGTCATATCTTCCAGCGTCTTGCCTTTCGTTTCGGGTACGAGCTTCCACACGAAGAGGGCGGCTGCCACGCAGATAATCCCGTAAAGGGCATATGCAAACATATGGCCGAACTTATCGCCCATCTCCCCGAGACGCATATTGTACATCGGCAGGAAAGTAGACGAAACAATAAAGTTGAAAATCCATTGGAATGCCACCGCAATGGCTACCGCAGCGCCACGGATGGTGTTCGGGAAGATTTCGGCAATCAGTACCCAGCAGATAGGTCCCCAGCTGAACATGAACGAAGCGCTGTAAACCATGATGCTGATAACGGATATTATTGCCGGCAGTCCGGTTACGACGTTGCACATAGCCACACCGAAAGCTCCTATCGCCATACCGACAGAGCCGGAAATAAGCAGCGGCTTGCGTCCCCATTTCTCAACCGTGAACACAGCCAGCAAGGTAAAGAGGATATTGACAACGCCCATGAGTACGGTTTGTACCATCGGATTGGCCATGCCCATCGTCTCGAATATGCGCGGAGCGAAATAAAGCACGGCATTGATGCCGACAGCTTGCTGGAATACGCTCAGCATGATACCGATAAAGATAACCATCCAGCCGTAGGTAAAGAGTCTTTCTGTCTTTTCTTCGGTGGTTGCTTTGATTTCCGCAAGGATTACCTTTGCCTGAGAAGCGCCGTTGATACGGCTCAACACATTCAGTGCCCTTTCGTCCTTACCGCACATGGCAAGATAACGCGGTGTTTCCGGCACCAGCAACACCAACAGAGCAAACAGTCCGGCAGGAACGGCTTCGCTGACGAACATCAGCCGCCACCCCGTCTCCGTGGTCCATGCGGCAGCTTCGGGATTCATTATCTGATTTACTCCGTTAACGAGGTCTATCACCGGATTGGCATGACTGCCCAGAATAAGGAAGTTGACAAAGTAAACCACCAACTGACCGAAGATAATGGCAAACTGATTCCACGACACCAGTGTTCCGCGAATATTACTCGGAGCGATTTCGGCAATGTACATCGGACAAATGGCGGAAGCCAGCCCCACACCTATACCGCCCAAGACACGGTAGAAATTGAAAGCCACCAGAAGAGAATAGGAAGGAACGCCATGTTCAAAGAACAGGAATTCGGGATAATAGGAACCCAGCGCCGACAAGAAGAACAGGATACCTGCCAAAAAGAGAGAGTTTTTGCGGCCCAATCCGGATGCAAAAAAGCCGGAAACGGCGCTACCTATGATACAGCCTATCAATGCGCTGGATGATGTGATGCCGTGTATCGCGTCTGTGTATTCAAAATCGGCTCCCATGAAGAAAGCTTGAAGTCCCTTTTCTGCGCCGGAGATAACTGCCGTATCGTAGCCGAAAAGCAGACCGCCAATGACAGCCACGAGCACAATCGAAAAGAGATAGAGCTTGCTGCCTTTTTCTGTATAATTCATGATAATAGTGGTTAGGAGTTAGTGATGAGCGGTTAGTGATTAGTGATGAGCGATGAGTGATTAATGGTCAGTAATTTAGTGATAATTGCTTATTCCCCCATCCTTTATCACTAACCAATAATCGCTAATCACTCATCGCTAACCACTAACCGCTATTTATCAGCAATACATATTTACGATTGCTTCGTACAATTCTTGTTTGCCGCTGGTTTGTTTCGGTTCGCCGTTAGCTTTTGCGTAGGCTACGACATCTTCCAGTGTCAGCTTGCCTTCCTCGAATTCCTTACCCTTGCCGCTGTCGAAAGAAGCGTAGCGGTCGGCAAGCATCTTCTTGTAAGGAGACTCTTCGAGCAGTTTGGCTGCGCTTTCCAATGCACGTGCCATTACGTCCATACCTGCGATATGAGCAATGAAGATGTCCTCAAGGTCGGTAGAGTTACGGCGTGTCTTGGCGTCGAAGTTTGTACCGCCATCGCCGAAACCGCCGTTGCGGATGATTTGCATCATGGCTTGTGTCAGCTCGTAGTTGTCAATAGGGAACTGGTCTGTATCCCAGCCGTTCTGGTAGTCACCGCGGTTGGCATCGATAGAACCCAGCATACCGTTGTCTACTGCCACGGCAAGTTCGTGTTCGAAAGTATGGCCTGCCAGTGTGGCGTGGTTCACTTCGATGTTCACTTTGAAATCTTTGTCCAGACCGTGGGCCTTCAGGAAGCCTACAACCGTTTCCGTGTCTGCGTCATATTGATGCTTGGTCGGTTCCATCGGTTTCGGCTCAATCAGGAACGTACCTTTGAAGCCGCGTGCACGGGCATAGTCGCGTGCAATGGTCAGCATCTGTGCAAGGTGTTCCTTTTCGCGCTTCTGGTCGGTATTCAGCAAAGACATATAGCCTTCGCGTCCACCCCAGAACACGTAGTTCGAACCGCCCAGTTCGATTGTTGCGTCAATGGCATTCTTGATTTGAACGGCAGCGCGGGCCACAACGTCAAAGTCGGGATTGGTGGCGGCGCCGTTCATGTAACGTGCATGACCGAATACGTTGGCAGTACCCCACAACAGTTTGATACCTGTTTCTTCCTGCTTTTGCTTGGCGTATGCAACGATGGCTTTCAGGTTTGCTTCGTACTCTTCGATTGTATCGGCCTCGTCGCAAAGGTCAACATCGTGGAAGCAGTAATATTCGATGCCCATTTTCTGCATGAACTCGAAACCAGCATCCATTTTGTTCTTGGCAGCCTGCAGTTTATCGGCATCACCGTTCCAGGGGAAATGTTTCGTTCCGCCGCCGAACTGGTCGCCACCCTCTGCACAGAGTGTATGCCACCATGCCATAGAGAACTTCAACCAATCTTTCATCTTCTTGCCCATGATTACTTTTTCCGCATCGTAGTAGCGGAATGCCATAGGATTCTTACTTTCTTTGCCTTCGAATTTGATTTTTCCTATTCCGGGAAAATACTCTTTTGTTGCCATAATGATTAAATGTGTTAATGCGGTAATGCGCCGATGTGCTGACAACGGGCACATTACCCGCGGGTTAATTATTACTGTTGTTTTATTCTTGTTTACTTTCAATGTCTGTTTCAATCTTCTTTAAGAAGCATTTCATTCAGTTTCTCTGAAATTTCTTTCCGGTCTGTTTTCCTTTTTATTCGTTGCATAGACGCTCCTCATAAAAAACAGCAAGCCAGTTTCAAAAAGAACTTTCCGAAGAATGCAGAACAAAACTTAAGCAGGCCGTAAGCTCTGCATCAGATATTGTTTCCAGCGCGCATAGGCATCGGCATATGCCTGACGGTCGGCTTGTCCGGGCTCGATGATTTCGAGTTTCTCAAGCGTAGCAAAGGCTTCGTTGTTGTCTTTATAGATGCCCGCACCGATACCTGCACCTTTGGCTGCACCTACCGAACCGTCGGTGTCGTACAGTTCGATAACGGCACCCGTTACGCCTGCCAGCGTTTCGCGGAACAGCGGACTGAGGAACATATTGGCTTTGCCCGCATGGATTTTCTGTACGGGAATACCCATCTGCTCCATAATGTCGATACCATACTTGAAAGAGAATACGATACCTTCCTGTGCCGCACGGATAATATGTTGCTTGCCGTGCTGGTTGAAGTTGATTCCTTGAATGGAACAGCCCGTTTCCCTGTTCTCCAGCATACGTTCGGCACCGTTGCCGAAAGGCAGGATGCTGATACCGGCGCTTCCGATAGGCGCCTGGGCGGCAAGAACATTCATGTCACTGTAAGAAATGCCTTCGGGAGCAACGGTGCGTTTCACCCACGAGTTGAGGATACCCGTACCGTTGATGCACAAAAGTACACCGAGGCGGGTTTGTTCCGCCGTGTGATTGACGTGCGCAAAGGTATTGACACGTGATTTCGGGTCGTAGTTCACCTCACCGTTCACACCGTAAACCACCCCCGAAGTACCCGCTGTGGATGCTATTTCACCGGGGTTGAACACGTTCAGCGACAATGCGTTGTTGGGTTGGTCGCCGGCACGGTATGTGACAGGCGTTCCCTCTTTCAGACCCAACTCCTGTGCGGCAGCGGCGTTTACACGGCCTTGCTCGGAAAATGTAGGTCTGATGTCGGCTATCAGCGAGGAATCGAAACCGTAATATTTCATCAGAAAGTCTGCTACCCGGTTGTTCTTGAAATCCCAGAACATGCCTTCGGACAGTCCGGAGACTGTAGTGCAGATTGTACCGCTCAGTTTCATGGCAATATAATCGCCCGGCAGCATAATCTTGTATATCTTTTCATAGACAGCCGGTTCATTCTCCTTTATCCAGGCAAGTTTGGACGCGGTGAAGTTACCCGGAGAATTGAGCAGATACGAGAGGCATAACTCCTCTCCCAGCGTTTCAAATGCTTTTTGTCCGTAAGGAACGGCTCTGGAATCGCACCAGATGATTGCAGGACGCAATACCTTTTGGTCTTTGTCCACGCACACCAATCCGTGCATCTGGTAAGAGATACCGATGGCTTTGATGTCTGCCGCATCCACACGCGCATCCGCCAATACAGCTTGCGTTGCCAGCTTCAGGTTTTCCCACCAGTTTTCAGGGTTCTGTTCCGCCCATCCCGGCTTCACGGCTATGATTTCCGCTTCCGTCTTCGGGAAGAACGCGGAAGATACGCACTTACCGCTTTCTGCATTTACCAAGCTCGCTTTAACGGACGAGCTGCCGATGTCATATCCTAATAAATACATGTCTTTGAGTTTATATTGTTAAATTTTCGATTTATTCCGTATCAGGTTTTGAATTCAGGTGTCTTGTCTATCGCCTTACCTTATTATATATCTTCTTGTCGAACCGGTAATACCGTGCCGCACGATGGGCAACTCCCTGCTGCTTCTCTTCCAAAGGAACCACATACTCCATAAGAGCTATCTTTTTGTGGAAATTGCGTACATCTATCTGTTTCCCGTACAAGAGTTCATACAGCGTACGGAGCTGGGATGCGGTGAACTTACGCGGAAGCAGGTCGAAAAGAGAGGACGGGTTGAACTCGATATACTGGCGGATGTAGGTTATCGCCTCTTTTATGATAAGGTTGTGGTCGAAAGCCAGTGCCTTGATATCCGGCAAGGCAACCCAATTTGCCATATACTCGTCCAGGCCGCGGTTGAGCGTACGGTCTATCTTCACGAGAGAAAGGTAGGCGATGGTCACGATACGCTCTACTTTGGACTGCATGGCGCGTTCCAGCCAATGCACGTCTCTGGGGTCTTTGGTGCGGTTCTTGGAGCCGAACGCCTTGAACTGCATCAGATTTACGTTCTTAAGTCCCGTCAGTTCATTCAGAACCCGCTGAGCGGCTTCGTCCAAATCTTCATCCATATAAATCAAACTGCCGGGCAGCTTCATATCATGGAAGACTTCACCCTCTTCTTCTCCGGCACGTTTAACCAGCAAGACTTTCAACTGCTCTCCGTCAAAACCAATCACCACACAGTCTACCGAAATATGATTGTTTGCCAATGGCGTATTTTGTTCCACGTTTTGCATAATATTTTCGTTTAAGCGCTGCAAATATAATGAGGTTTTTCAAATATGCAATAAGTAAAAAGGATATTTTTACAATGTTATAAAGCATTATTTTTCAAATATATACATATCGTATATCTTACAATATCATCTTATTGTGTTATCGTATAAAATACAATATGTAATTTAAATCCGTAGCAGCAAGGGGTAATTGTAGCAGATACGATAACTATGAAGTACCTAATTCTTAAGGATTTCTATATCCGTACATTTATCTTGCCAGAGGGGGGACATATTGTATTGCAGACGTATGTGAAAAAGGTACCCACGGCTCTTTCATTTAAACTTTGATGTAGGTGTATTGATCCTCCCATCCACTTATTACCGAAAGCAGGGACTTTAGTGCATCTGATACATAACATGTTACGAATATGTTGAAATTATAGATTATTTCATTTTTGAGCCAGCATACGCATTATTCCGGTAAAGTTCATAGGACATAGAATCTTTTCTCGGAAGACATCCACAGGCTCGGCAAGTTCGACATTGCGCAGCATTCTCTGGTTGGCTTTCAACCCGATAAGGAAATCACACCCCTTTCCCGGATTTTGTCTATGACGGTTTTTTGGAAAGACATGGCATCCGCAGTAACGATATTCCCCGACACGATATCGGAATTGCGTCCGTTTTCAAGCACTGTTCTCCTCATTGCCTTGCCGTCAATGCAGATGAATGATTTTGACTTCGTTTGAGACTGACTGTAAAAGTGACCGGAAAATTTCGTAGCGGCTGCGTGCAGAAAGGGATGCTGTTCCTTGCTACAAAGACAGCCGGCATAGCTTACTTATAGCGTCGTCAGCCATGCCCAAGTGAGGAAGGTGTGGAAGCCACCTCCCTTTGACCAACGTGTAGAAGGCACATCGAAGCCCTTTCCTTTTTCCAGCATACTGAAGAGTCAAGAGCCTGCTCTCCGAAATTAACGCCGAAAATCAGCAAATTACAAAACAAACATCCAGTTTTATACCCAATAATGTAAAGCTGGGTGTTTTTGGTTTTATTTAAATTTTTCCTATGATGCTCAATAAATCTCTTGCTTTATATCCAGATTTGTGATGGTTTTTGCTACCTTTGCATAGAAAGGCTTAAAGAATATAACGATGGAGTATAATATAAAGGAAAAACTTGAATGGACGGTTATCTTCATTCTTGAGTTCGGGCGCAAGTATGGGTTGACGATGAAGCAGTCTTTCAGCTACCTAAGCCGCTTCAAGGGAATTGATTTCATTGACCGTCATTACGGATATGTTCATACACAGTCGTTTGCTTCAATGGTAGATGATATTGCGGAATATTGTCACCGCCAGGGAGGGGCGTTAGTATGAAGCTTTATCATGGGACAAATAGGGATTTCGACAAGATAGACCTGTTGAAATCAAAACCGAACAAGGACTTCGGACGTGGGTTTTATCTTTCCGCTGCTTATGAACAGGCTTTGAATATGGCACAAGTAAAAGTTGAACAGTTGGAGGCAGGCTGTCCGATTGTACAAAGCTACCTTGTGGATGATGATTCCTTGACTGATTTGTGCGTACTCCGTTTCGATGGCTATTCAGAAGAATGGGCGAAATTCATCCTGCTAAACCGGAATAACCCCACTGACAATCCCGCACATGAGTACGATGTGGTAATCGGTCCTATTGCCAACGACCGTGTAGGCGTGCAATTGTGGCGATATGAAAATCATTCAATAGACCTTTCTACGCTTGTACATAATCTGCAATACATGAAAGGTGTAACATTCCAATATTTCTTCGGTACGGAACGTGCTATCAAACTGTTAAAAAGGATATGAGCGAGAAAACAGAAATGATGGCGGATATGGTAAAGAACCTTGCCGCTCTGCTGACCGAACGGTATAGCAACATGACAATGGAAGAGGCGCTTGCCACTGTCTTTAATTCAGACACTTATAGGAAAGTAATGGATAGCCGAACGCATTTCTATCATCAAAGCCCTCATTATGTATTTGCTTTCTTGGAAGAAGAATTGGCGAAAGGCAAATTCGAATGACGGCATAGACAATGCAAAAGTCTATAGATAACATTTTGTATATGCAAAGCTGTTTTTCTTTTGAATGATATTGATTCTTAAGTTCTAAGCCCTATTTTTAGCAATAAGAAAGCCCCACTTTAAACAGTAGGACTTTCCTATATGATACGGACATTCGGCAGCTGTCAGTATCAAATCCTTGTAATCAAGACAAGAGAAGATTTTGGGATACTACTCATTTCTGGGCAATAGCCTATATGCACTCTGTATTATTGGAGCATTCAACTGCTTGTGAATATTCCAAGTGATATTCACTTCTGCGGATAACTTCTTCCCAAAGAGGTAATGCCTTGTCAAATTTCTTTTGATTGCAATAGGCAAAGGAATGGACAGGGAATAATCTCATTAACAGGCACTCATAAGAGAGTGCGTTACAGAAAGTTTTACCCCTGCCACAAATAATTATAGCAGGGGTATTGTTTTCAAAAGAGGTATTTGACTTCTTTTGCGAGTCCTTATAAAAGTGTCGCAAAAATACAGATGGAAACCATAAAAGACGAGAAGCAGTCTTTTTAAGAAGTGCTACAAAGATACGGTTTTCATCAGGAGTCTTGCAAGCGAAAAGCATTAAAAATCAATGAAGATTCACGGCTCTTTCATTTAAATATGTTATTGTCTGAGAAATCATTATTTTGCGTATAGCGATGCAGGAAGCACCGCTTTCGGTGTTTCTTTTAAATAAAAGAGCCGTGGTTACATTGCACAAAAAACGCCCTTTTGTGCGGTGGTTATCAGAAAAACCTATACCTTTGCACCACTTTTTATTAAACACTAAAAATAAATGAATATGAAAGCATTTGTATTTCCGGGTCAAGGCGCCCAATTCGTAGGAATGGGTAAAGACCTGTACGAAAATTCGGCTTTGGCCAAAGAACTTTTTGAAAAAGCAAATGATATCCTCGGATATCGTATTACAGATATCATGTTCAACGGTACAGACGAAGATTTGCGCCAGACCAAAGTAACACAGCCTGCCGTATTCCTTCACTCCGTAATCTCCGCACTCTGCATGGGCGACGACTTTAAGCCCGAAATGACCGCCGGCCACTCACTCGGTGAGTTCTCCGCATTGGTTGCTGCCGGTGCGTTAAGCTTTGAAGACGGCTTGAAGCTGGTTTATGCCCGTGCCATGGCTATGCAGAAAGCCTGTGAAGCACAGCCTTCTACAATGGCTGCCATTATCGCTTTGCCGGATGAAAAAGTAGAAGAAATCTGCGCACAGGTTAGTGCCGAAGGTGAAGTTTGCGTAGCTGCCAACTACAACTGTCCGGGACAGATCGTTATTTCCGGTTCTATCGAAGGCATCAACAAAGCTTGCGAACTGATGAAAGCTGCCGGAGCGAAACGTGCTTTGCCTTTGAAAGTAGGCGGCGCATTCCACTCTCCGTTGATGAACCCTGCCAAAGTTGAACTGGAAGCGGCTATCAACGCAACCGAGTTCCACACTCCGAAGTGCCCTGTATATCAGAATGTGGATGCCCTTCCTCATACCGACCCTGCTGAAATCAAGAAAAATCTTGTTGCACAATTGACAGCTTCTGTACGCTGGACTCAAACAGTCAAGAATATGGTTGCCGACGGTGCTGCCGACTTCACGGAATGCGGTCCGGGTGCAGTATTGCAAGGACTTATCAAGAAAATCGACAGCAATGTATCGGCTCACGGCATTGCATAACCGATAAAAGACAGTTAAACGCGAAGGGGGGCTATCCAAAAAAACGATAGTCCCTTTTTCATTTTTTCAGGATATACTTATGTCGAAATCGGAAGAATTCAGAAAAGCTTTGGACGTTCCTATCCGTAATCTGTCGGTAGACGTGTTGGTACGGGAAATTTGTCATCAGCCGGAATGCTTCGAAGCTATGTATCGGCTGATGTCGGACGAAAAACAAAGTGTTGCGTGGCGGGCGACATGGGTATGCGAGAAACTGAGCGAAATACATCCAGCCTGGTTTATCCCGCTGTACGATGACCTCGTCTACCGTTTATCGGATTGCAAACATCAGGGCTCCAAACGCCTGTTGCTGTCTATATTATACAACCTGCCGGTAACCGTTCCCGTTTCCGTTGAACTGCTTAATTATTCTCTGGACCATATGTTATCCCTGCAGGAAAGCATCGGCGTACAATCCCTTTCCATACGCATGGCTTACCGGCTTTGTAAACACGAACCGGAGCTGTTAAGTGAATTAAAGCTTATATTGGAGCATGCCAATACCGAATTTTATTCGACTGGTGTCAAAACTGCCATTCGGAACATCCTGAAGAAAATAAAGAAATAACAGTTCTACCGCCCTTGATAACAACTTAATAAATAAAAAATCCCCTTCTTTTCTTTTTTATCTCCTATTTTCCCTTACCTTTGTCACCGTAAAGACAAAGGGGTGCCCCGACGGGCTGAGATTATACCCTCGAACCTGATGCAGTTAGTACTGCCGTAGGAATTGGATATTTTTTTCTTCTTAGAACTTACCTTAACGGTACTTCTTTGTATTTACTTCCATTGTTTTATTTAATAGAAATAGAAACATGAAAGTATCAATCAACAACAAGGAAGTGGAAACCGATGCCGTTACCCTCTTACAACTCACAACCGAGCTTTCCTTACCGGCGCAGGGCGTGGCCGTTGCTGCCAATAACCGTATGATTCCACGTACGGAATGGGCGGATTATGCTCTGTCCGAAGGAATATCCATCGTAATAATAAAAGCTGCCTGCGGCGGATAGGCTATGGAAAAGGTTCAGTTCATTACACATTATACCGAAAGGTATTCTTACCTCGACTCCGCCCGCATGGCTTTGGAAGGCGGTTGCCGCTGGATACAGCTACGTATGAAAGATGCGATGGAAAACGAAATACTGCCCGTAGCCGAGGAAGTGCGAAAACTCTGCAACGATTATGGCGCCATATTCATCATCGACGACCACGTGGAACTGGTAAAAGAAATCCGGGCGGATGGCGTGCATCTCGGCAAGAACGATATGCCCGTTGCCGAAGCGCGACGCATACTCGGAGAGGAATATATCATAGGCGGTACAGCCAACACGTACGAAGACGTAAAGAAACATTGGCTCGACGGAGTAAATTACATCGGCTGCGGACCGTTCAGATATACCACCACCAAGCAGAAACTCAGCCCTATTCTGGGTTTGGAAGGATATAAAGAAATTATCCGTCAAATGCGGGCGGATAATATCAACCTGCCTATCGTCGCTATCGGCGGGATTACTTTTGCCGATATTCCGTCTGTCATGCAGACAGGCGTTACGGGCATCGCCCTTTCGGGCACGGTGCTGCGGGCGGATAATCCGGTGGAAGAGATGCAAAGGATTCTTACGGAAACCAATCAGGCAGGCAAAATCAACCAAACAGCCAATTACTGAAATAACAAATAAAAAAGATATGGAGAAATTAATCATTGCGGGACGCGAATTCAACTCCCGTCTGTTTTTGGGAACAGGAAAATTCAATTCCAATGAAATCATGGAACAGTCCATTCTGGCATCCGGTACGGAAATGGTAACGGTAGCCATGAAGCGTATAGAACTGGATAATGAAGAAGACGATATGCTGAAACATATCCATCATCCGCATATCCAGCTTCTGCCCAATACTTCCGGTGTGCGCACTGCCGAAGAAGCCGTGTTTGCCGCGCAAATGGCACGCGAAGCATTCGGAACGAACTGGCTGAAACTGGAAATCCACCCCGACCCGCGTTACCTTCTTCCCGACTCCACCGAAACCTTGAAAGCTACGGAAGAGCTGGTGAAACTAGGTTTCATAGTCCTTCCTTATTGCCAGGCAGACCCCACGCTTTGCAAACGTCTGGAAGAAGCCGGAGCCGCTACCGTCATGCCACTGGGTGCGCCTATCGGCACGAATAAAGGATTACAGACCCGTGACTTCCTTCGGATTATCATCGAGCAGGCAAACGTTCCGGTGGTGGTAGATGCCGGCATCGGTGCTCCCAGCCATGCCGCCGAAGCAATGGAGATGGGCGCTTCTGCCTGCCTGGTCAACACTGCCATTGCCGTAGCGGGCAATCCCGTAACTATGGCCGAAGCCTTCAAGCAAGCCGTAGAAGCCGGACGCACGGCCTATGAAGCCGGATTGGGACTGCAAGCCGACAATTTTGTGGCGGAAGCCAGTTCGCCTCTCACTGCATTTCTCGATGAATGACACACATTATATAATATAAGCTATGAAATCAAGAATAAAATATCCCCGCTCGGAGAAAGTATATCTGCCGGGAACAATCTATCCGGAACTTCGCGTAGGTATGCGCAAAGTAGAGCAAGTGCCCAGTACAACCTTTGCAGGCGAAGAAAAAGTCATTACTCCCAATCCGGACATTTACATTTATGATACCAGCGGTCCGTTCAGCGACCCCGATATAGAAATCGACCTTAAGAAAGGGCTTCCCCGTCTGCGCGAACCCTGGATTCTGCACCGCAACGATGTGGAGCAACTGCCGGAGATTACCTCGGAATACGGCCGCATGCGCCGTGACGACAAGTCGCTCGACCACCTGCGCTTTGAACATATCTCACTACCCTATCGTGCCAAACAGGGCAAGTGCTGCACGCAGATGTATTACGCCAAGCAAGGCATCATCACCCCCGAAATGGAATATGTGGCAATCCGCGAGAACATGAACTGTGCCGAATTGGGGATAGAAACGCATATCACTCCCGAATTTGTCCGCCGGGAAATAGCGGAAGGCCGTGCCCTTCTTCCCGCCAACATCAATCACCCCGAAGCCGAGCCCATGATTATCGGCCGTAACTTCCTGGTGAAAATCAATACGAATATCGGTAATTCCGCCACCACTTCAAGCATCGACGAAGAAGTGGAAAAGGCCCTTTGGAGCTGTAAATGGGGCGGTGACACCCTGATGGATTTATCTACCGGAGAAAATATCCACGAAACCCGCGAATGGATTATCCGCAACTGTCCGGTTCCCGTAGGTACGGTTCCCATTTATCAGGCATTGGAGAAAGTGAACGGCAAAGTGGAAGACCTCACGTGGGAGCTCTACCGCGATACCTTGATTGAACAGTGCGAACAAGGCGTGGACTACTTCACCATACACGCTGGTATCCGCCGCCACAACGTACACCTGGCCGACAAGCGTCTGTGCGGCATCGTGAGCCGCGGCGGAAGCATCATGAGCAAATGGTGTCTGGTGCACGACCGCGAAAGCTTTCTGTACGAACATTTCGACGACATCTGCGATATATTGGCGCAATACGATGTAGCCGTTTCCTTGGGCGACGGCCTGCGTCCCGGCTCTACGTACGATGCCAACGACGAAGCGCAGTTTGCCGAACTCGATACCATGGGCGAGCTTGTGCTCCGCGCCTGGGCAAAGAACGTGCAGGCTTTTATCGAAGGACCCGGACACGTGCCCATGCACAAGATTAAGGAGAATATGGAACGCCAGATAGAGAAATGCCACAATGCGCCGTTCTACACGCTCGGCCCGTTGGTTACGGACATTGCACCGGGCTACGACCATATCACTTCGGCCATCGGTGCGGCGCAAATCGGCTGGTTGGGCACGGCCATGCTGTGCTACGTCACCCCGAAGGAGCACCTTGCACTGCCCGACAAAGAAGATGTGCGCACAGGTGTCATCACCTATAAGATAGCCGCCCATGCCGCCGACCTTGCCAAAGGACACCCCGGCGCACAGGTACGCGACAATGCCCTGAGCAAGGCACGCTATGAGTTCCGCTGGAAAGACCAGTTCGACCTGTCGCTCGACCCCGAACGGGCACAGACTTATTTCCGGGCCGGACATCACATCGACGGAGAATACTGCACGATGTGCGGGCCTAACTTCTGCGCAATGCGGTTGTCAAGGGAACTGGGAAAGAAAAAGGAATAACTTGTCAGGCTGGAATACAGAGACAACAGATTTATTTTCACGTCTTTGTATTCTATCCGTTTCATTAGCGAATTATTTTTATCATAGAATAAAATGTTTTCAGACGAATTAGAGAAAATATCCTGGGAAGAAACGACCCGGCGCATCAATGCCAAAACAGATGCGGACGTGCGTCGTGCCCTATCCAAAGAACATTGTGACGTAGAGGACTTTATGGCGCTCATCTCACTGGCTGCCGTCCCCTATCTGGAAACAATGGCACGTTTAAGCAAGAAGTACACGGAAGAGCGTTTCGGAAAAACGATTTCCATGTTTGTGCCGTTGTATATTACGAACTCCTGTACCAACTCGTGCGTGTACTGCGGTTTCCACATCAGCAATCCCATGCCCCGCACCATACTGACGGAAGAGGAGATTGTAAACGAATACAAGGCTATCAAGAAGCTCGCGCCTTTTGAAAACCTGCTGCTGGTTACGGGTGAAAATCCTGCCAAAGCCGGTGTTCCGTACATCGCCCGCGCGCTCGATTTGGCAAAACCTTATTTCAGCAACCTGAAGATTGAGGTAATGCCCCTGAAAGCCGAAGAGTATGCCGAGTTGAAAGAGCATGGCATGAACGGCGTTATCTGTTTTCAGGAAACCTACCACAAGGCAAACTATAACATTTATCACCCGCGCGGCATGAAGTCCAGATTCGAATGGCGTGTCAACGGTTTCGACCGCATGGGGCAGGCAGGCGTACATTCCATCGGCATGGGTGTGCTGATAGGTCTGGAGAAAGAATGGAGAACGGATATCTGTATGATGGCGTATCACCTGCGCTATCTCCAGAAGCATTACTGGAAAACGAAATACAGCGTCAACTTCCCGCGTATGCGCCCTTCGGAAAACGGCGGTTTCCAACCCAATGTGGTAATGAGCGACCGCGAACTGGCACAAGTTACATTTGCCATGCGGATATTCGACCATGATGTGGACATATCCTACTCTACCCGCGAACCGGCTTTCATACGCGACCACATGGCCACTCTGGGAGTCACTACCATGAGCGCGGAAAGCAAAACGGAACCGGGCGGATATTACAGCTATCCGCAGACTTTGGAGCAATTCCACGTCAGCGACGAGCGCAAGGCCGTAGAAGTAGACAAAGCCTTAAAGAGTTTAGGACGCGAACCCGTATGGAAAGACTGGGATGCCAGTTTCGACCTGAAACGGGTTTGAATCCCTTTTTCATAGTTTATAATTCTCATCATGACCCGATACAGCAGACAAATTTCCCTTCCCGAAATCGGAGAAGGCGGACAGGAAAAACTGCATAAGGCAAGAGTTCTGATAGTAGGCGCAGGCGGACTTGGTTCCCCTGCCGCCCTCTACCTTGCAGGTGCAGGAGTAGGTACAATAGGTTTGGCGGACGATGATACGGTCGGTATCAGCAACCTGCAACGCCAGATATTGTATACGGAGAACGAAGTAGGACAGCTTAAGGTACACTGTGCCGCCCAAAGATTGCGGGCTTTGAACGGTAATATAGAAGTGCACGCCCACCCTTTTCGCCTCAACCGGGAGAATGCCCGCCGTCTGATTGCCGATTATGACATCGTTGTAGACGGATGCGACAACTTCTCCACCCGTTATCTGATTAGCGACAGTTGCAGCGCACTGCACAAACCGTATGTGTACGGTGCCATCCAGGGCTTTGAAGGACAAGTCTCCGTATTCTGTTACGGTGATCGGCCCAGGACATACAGGGATTTGTTTCCCGACGAAACCGCAACATTGCAGATGCCCGCTCCCGACAATTCCGTCATAGGCGTTACTCCTGCCGTGGTAGGCAGTGTGGAAGCAAGCGAAACGCTGAAGCTCATTTGCGGCTACGGCGAGGTTTTGGCCGGAAAACTATGGACTGTCGATTTAAGAACCATGCAATCGTTCGTCCTTTTACTGTAAAATACCTCGGAAAACATGAAACTGATAACAATTACCCAGCCTGCATTCTTTGAGGGAGAAGCCGAAGCAATCACTTCCCTGTTCGATGCAGGACTTGAAATACTGCATCTCCGGAAACCCGGCGGTTCTTATGAAGACATGGAACAATTATTGAACCGGCTTCCGCCTGAATATCTGAAACGTATCGTCACACACGAGCATTTCCAACTGGCATCTTTCCGAAATTTGAAAGGCATTCATCTGAACGGACGCAACCCGGCAGCACCGGCAGGCTTCACCGGACACATCAGCCGTTCCTGCCATTCGCTGGAAGAAGTCGCCAAATACAAAGCAACATGCGATTACGTATTTCTCAGTCCCATATACGACAGCATTTCCAAAGAAGGATATCCCTCTGCCTATACTACCGATAGTTTGCAAAAGGCGCGGCAGGCGGGCATTATAGACGCTAAAGTAATGGCATTGGGCGGCGTTGCGGCAGCGCATTTCCCTGAAATCAGCTCATTGGGCTTCGGCGGTGCGGTCCTTTTGGGAGATATATGGAAACGGACGGGAACGGATTTTATCGGGCATTTCAAGGAATTGCTCCATGCGGCGTCTTTATTTTAACCATCAAATATTTTATTATCATGTCGACTATTCCGGTCATTCTCACCATTGCCGGCTCCGACTGCTCCGGCGGTGCAGGCATACAAGCGGATATTAAAACGATTTCCGCGCTCAAAGGATATGCCGCCTCTGTCATTACTGCCGTTACGGCACAAAACACAATGGGGGTTCAGGCTGTATGCCCTATCCCACCGGACATTGTCCGTGCGCAGATAACATCCGTCATGGATGATTTACAGCCTGCCGCTATCAAGATAGGAATGGTGCACAATGCCGCTATCGTGCACACCATAGCGGAGTGCTTGCAAAATATCCGGTCTCGTTTTGTCGTTTATGACCCCGTTATGGTATCCACCAGCGGACGAAAGCTAATGACGGAAGATACCGTACGCACCATTCAAGAGGAGCTGTTTCCTCTCTGTTCCCTGATAACCCCCAATTTGGGCGAAGCGTCCCTGCTCCTTTCAAATCCCGTTACGGATATAGAGGAGATGAAACTGGCCGCCTGTGAATTAGCGAACCGCTATCACTGCGCCGTACTGGTAAAGGGCGGTCACTTATCCGGCAATACAATGTGCGATGTATTGTACAACAACGGCCGTTTCAGCCTGTTCGAACAGCAAAAAATAGAGAGCCGCAACCTTCACGGTACGGGATGCACGCTTTCTTCCGCCATCGCTGCCTTTGCCGCCCGCGGCAACGGACTTGAAGAAGCTGTCCGTCAAGCCAAAGTTTATATAAGCAAAGCAATTTATCATGGTAAAGACCTGCATATAGGACATGGAAACGGACCTTTGTGCCATTTCTTTTCCGGGGAAATTAATTTTGTTCCCTTAAATTCCACCGAAGAAGTTATCAGAAAATTCCCCCACAAACAACAAGCGGAATATAGAGAGGAAAACTTTCAAGGAGAAACTTCATAATTAAAGCCCGAAATACTTGACAAAGGGTATCTTGATTTCGTATATTTGCATATCGTACAATTGATAACATTAACCTAAAACTTAGCAAATGGCAAAATCTACTTCTTCCTTTTCTGAATTGGCGCAAATGTATTTCCCCGGTTGCGCTACTCCCAAAAATGCAGTGCGATGTCTGCAACGCAGCATCAAAAGATGTACAAAATTGGCAACATTGTTGGCAGAAACCGGCTATCTTCCTTACAATCACCGCTGGCTGTCGCCCAAGCAGCAAATGCTTATATTCGAGAATTTGGGTGACCCATACCCCGATTAAGCTCCTAAAACGACATAAAAAAAACGGCATTTCACACAGTGATTTGCCGTTTTTTTTGTACTTATATTTCCATAATCTCATTTATAGTCTTAAAACGCCTATTAATAAATTATGAAACAATTTATTAATAAATTTTCAAAAATTGTAGTAAAATTCAAAATACATTCGTTTATAGGGATGTATTGACTGTATAATCGTTTTACTTTTCTGCATAGCAATGCTTTGTTTGAATTCTTTATCTACATGAAATTGTGCCCAAATAATGATTGCACCATAAATTCAATTTAAGAAATAATATGATAAAATTGATAGCTAAATCTTCTATTGCCGGAAAGTAATGCTTTTCCACATCATAGGACTGGCATTGGCCGCCAAAGTCCATCTGTTATTGCCGGAAACTTTTGGGACGGCAGTACCGTCCTCTTGCTTGTCGGTGTTCAGCACAAGGTCGCACCTGGCGGGAGCGAATGCGTTCTCTCCGGAATGAGTATCTCTGTTGTGAAAAACAGCGGTGTGCTCTATACTGCTGCGACCATCACTTATGTCAACGAAATTTCCGGCTACGGTAGCTTCTATCCGGGTGAGGCTGCGGCAGCCCGTTACGATATAATTGCCGAACTCGGTACACTTCGGTATTTTGAGCGTTTCGAGGCCCGTGCATTCGTAGAAAGCCTCCTGGCCTATCGCAGTCACATTATCCAAAGCGAGCGTCTCCAATGAAGTGCATCCCCAGAATGCGCTTAGATTAATCCGGGTAACCTGCGAAAGATTCACCGTAGTCAGCGCAGCGCAACCGGAAAAAGCACTACCTCCGATTACCTTCATATCATCGGGCAGCGTCACCTCCTGCAAGGCGGTGCAATTCGCAAAGGCGACATCGGGCAGAGTTGGCGTTCTGCCCCAGTCCGTCACTCCGGAGAGGTCGCATTTCGTGATTTTTTTATTATTGATAAATGTACCCCAGCTACCGCCCATTCCTATCTTGGAAAGTTCGCCCGTCAGCTTGAGTTCGGTGAAGCCTGTGGCGAGGGCGGCAAGAATGGTTGTCTGTGCTTCATCGGCAGTCATGGAGGTCATGTCGATATTGCCGGAAGCGGGTGGTGTGAAATTTTTCAGGCGCAACTTGATTTGATAATCCGCCGTCGGGTCGAGATAAAGTTCAAAGATGTCATCATTATACTGCTTCATCGTTTCTCCATAGAGACTGACCCATGACGACTCAGGATTCACTGTCAAACGGTCGTAGTCCGCCTGCGTCAGTTGATAACCGTCGGCACCCTGGGCGATAGCGGATATACCGTTCAGCGTGAAACAGAGGTGCACATCACCCGTAAGAGCTTTCGGAACGGAGATAATGGGATAGGAAACGGCCGGAAAGATATCGTTGGAGAGACGTATGTAAGTCCCGGCAGCAGTCTTTCCGCCGTTCAGCACAAGGATAGCGCCATTCATGACCGTTGTACTGTACGAACTGCCTGTCGCGTCAGACAATTCGCAGCCGTCACCCAGTTCCAATGCCGCTTTTGTGCCGACGGAGTCCCATGGCCGTTTTTCCCCCGCCAGCCGCAATCATATGCTGCCCGTTCAATGCTACGCCTTTACCCAATGTAATCCTACCGTTACAGACATATATCATGGACAAAAATGAGTTCGCGCCTTGAGCCAGTTGGATATTGGTGAGTTCGATATGGACGGCATCATCGTCGGCATTGATATTGCCGAGGAAATAGTAGCTTTCATTTTCTCGGACGAGGGTGTGGCCGCCGCCATCTATCTTGAAGTAACCACTGCCGTTTATGGGTGGACTGGTGCGGTCACCGCCTGCCGGTATCGTAATGTCACTACCCAGCATAATGAGTGTCGGAACATCGGCCGAGGCACCGCCCGTCCGTAGTGCTTCGAGCAGAGCTTCGTAGGTGGTGACGGTGAGACCTTCCGGCACGGCATCCGTTACCGTCACTTCGCAGGTTGCCTGTTTGCCACCCACAGTTGCGGTAATAGTGGCATTTCCGGCAGAGACAGCCGTTACAAGCCCTTCCACATCGACTAATGCAACGGACGTGTTGTTGCTGCTCCATACAAGACCGTCATATCCGGCATGCTCCGGCAGTACGGTAGCTGTAAGTTTTTCCATATCACCGACGGTCATTGTTAATGCCGTCCGGGACAGCGTAACTTCCGATACAGCCACCGGAGCATTGTCTTTGTCGCATCCTGCCAACAGCATTGCCACCGACAGGAACAGAATCATTTTTTTTACTTTCATAGGTTCTTTACAGTATAAATTATTGATATCCCGTTATCTAACGATGCTGTAAATTTACATTATAGCAACTGTGAGGACAAGAGTACATGTGGTCTATTTGATACTACGGCACAAAATAGACCGGTCTGTTTCATTTTTACACGAAACAGACTGCTTGCTTTATAGGTAAAAAAACGTTTGGTGTTTTTACAACGTGTGCTTATTCACTTTGCAAAGTCTATAAATGTAAAGTAATTCATTTGAACGGCGTTCAAACAAGGCTCAAATGTAAGCCCAATGTAAAGCAATGTAACGTTTGGTTTTTCCAGCCCGTTCTGTCCTATTTAACCATAACATTTTGAATGCCAAAGCAATCAGCCATTTTCAGGCCGGCCACATATTGATACGTTTCGTTTTTCCCCCCTTATAACGAACAGTGGATAAACCCAGGCTTCGGCAATCCCGACCTGCAGGCGCACTATGACTACATCAAGCGAATGGTCAAGGAAAAGACAGGACGTGCGATGCAGGAGAAGGAGCGTGAACGCAAAGGCAGGAACGGAAAAATCACCAAGCTGGCGGGATGCTCGCCAATCCGTGAGGGCGTGTTGCTCATCAGACCGGACACGACACTGGCAGATGTACGCAAGTTTGGCGAGGAGTGCCAGAGACGCTGGGGCATCACTCCGCTCCAGATCTTCCTGCACAAGGATGAGGGGCACTGGCTTAGCGGACAGCCCGAAGCCGGGGATAGGGAGAGTTTCAAAGTCGGCGAAAGATGGTTCAAGCCGAATTACCATGCCCATATCGTTTTCGACTGGATGAACCATGACACAGGCAAGAGCCGCAAGCTCAATGACGAGGATATGACAGAAATGCAGGATCTGGCATCCGACATACTCCTTATGGAGCGTGGGCAGTCAAAGGCTGTTACGGGCAAGGAACATCAGGAACGTAACGACTTTATCATTGGGAAGCAGAAGGAGGAAATGAAGCGGCTTGATGCCACGAGGCAATACCGGGAACATCAGCTGGAAATGGCAAACAAAAAGATGCAGGAAACGGAAAGCATTACCAACACCCTTATCGAAAAGGCAAATGAAAAGGAACGGCAGAGTGAAGACCTTGACAGGGCTATCTGCGAGAAACGCTCCAGACTGAACAAGGAAAAAGGAAGCGAGCTTCTGAACGCCGCTGTCGGTTGGGCTACCGGAAAATCGAAAGCCCTGAAAAATGAAATAGAGGATTTGCGCTGTGAGATTTCCACGCACGAAGAAACCATCGAACGGTTGCAGGATAAAATCCAGACCATACAGAACGACCACAGCCTTGAACTGATGCAACTGGAGGCCAAACACCGGTCCGAACTGAACTGCAAGGAAACGGAACATGCACAGGAAACTACGAGACTCAAGAACCGGATTGCATGGCAAAGCCATATCATCGGTTGTCTCAGCTTCCTGCTGCTCAAAACGAGCGACATCTTCCGTAAGGCGGTACACTGTGTCATCCGTTTCGCCCGTGATTATTACAAGCCACATTTTGACACGGAACAGGTATCTGATATCAAGAACGCCCTAAACCTGTTCGGGGATGACAGACAATCACATCAGGCGGCAGGGAATTTCCTGTACTTCACTGCCAGACAAAAAGGTGAATTTGACAACCGGGAGCAAATCAAAGCCAGACGGGAGGTCGATAATGTGGTGGAAGGGAATTATGACCAGCAGCAGAAAAGAGTTTTTTCGATGAGAAGATAATACCTTTATCTTATAATCCTCGCTTCAGGAGTAACGATAGAAATCAGTGCAGGTTATTTGAATAGCAAATTAAATAATCCGCCACCGATATCAATACCCAATTTGTTGCCTTTATACTGAAAATACGGAGCTACTATCGGAAGTGTTTTCGTTTTATGCAACGGAAAATCGGTATGGCTTCTGACGCCGAAATCCATCCCCCAGTTGGGAATGATGTCATAGGAAACGAATCCCCCGTAATTCGAGGAACTGAAAGGAAAAGAAAGAATGAAGGAGTATGAGGCAAATGTGTTTAGACGGATTTTCTCGTTGACGGGATATGTCAACAGCCCGGACAATCCCAATAGCTGACTCTCGCGTCTGGGGACACTCCATTTTACGGTATATGCCTGCAAGTTGAATGACCAGCAATCGGGAGAATACACATATCCGATACCTGCATAGTTCATTGTGCCCAAGCCGATGAAGTTTTCCTGCCTGCCCATGCCGTAAAAATAGCCGGAAGGATAGCTTTTAATGATACCGGAGGTAGAATATTCCCCCTCATGCAAAGGCGATTTGTCGGTAGGGAATGTCGGATTATAAGGGTTCTGCACGTCAAATGTTATCCGGGACGGGCAACTGCCGGAAGAAAGGTCAACCGCTTTCCGTATATCCAAAGGCTTTAGGGTAATGCTTCTTTCGTTATGAGGCGAAGTATTTCCTTCCTGAACGGAAACCTTGACGGTGTCACGCGACACTTGAATTTCCTGACCGTAAGAAGCGGCTTTATTAAGAAAAAGGGAAATCACAATAAAACAAGTAAATACTTTCCTGTTCATAAAATGATAATTTTAATATTCGAGACGAACATTTGGCTATATCAGAGATTCGTCCCGAATGATTGGTGAATAATCCGGTTCAAGAAGGATTACAATTGCACGGTCATTATTCCGCAGTTTTCTTCACCAGTACCGCGAGTCCACATATACAATTTCGTTCCATTTGGGAAAGGATTGCCTAAAATCATAATGTCATGCCCGCTTTTTACTTCTTTGCCAAATTGTACAGGGCCGTTAGGCGTGTATTTCCAATAGTACGCAGTCGTATATTCCACCCAGCCCCATAAAACTTTTTTAGACGCATTTACACGGATAGCCTGTTGGTTTCCTCGCATACCAATCTGTGCGGTGAACTTTCTTTTCTTCGTTTTCACGTGAACCCTGTTTATACCATTTTCGATCGTTACACCCAGCGGGACAGGATAAAGTAAAGAAAGTTCTTTTTTATATCCATCATAATTTTCAAACTCCTTCATGTTCTTTCTCTCACCGGCGATACATACGAACCCTTCGGGGGTCAATGTGATTGCCTTGCTTACATTCAACACCGGCATATATATCGACAAATCGGTGCTGTCCTTGTCATTGAATATAAAATCAGTCTGGTAAGCAGTCTTAATGGATTCATATTCTTCCTTGCATGTGGCGTTTAATATCTGTTCCAAGGCTTCGCTGTGCATCCTGTACATGGAGGTGAAGCCTTTCTGTCCGGATTCCCATTGCAGAAGTTCCTCATCGGACAACGTGCCCAAGGAATCGAGCAAGGCATTGTATTCCTCCTCACTGGAAAAGGAAAGAATATTTTCATGCAAACTTCTGGAAGCCGGGAAAGAATGGTTCTCCTCATTCATCGGATTGTTCACTATGTCATCAGAACTACATGATGATAAGACAGCCATTGCCAAAGCAAGACTAAAAAGCGTTTTTCTCATAATTGAAAAAATTTAATAATTGGTTATTATTTAAACATGGGCACATATAATGATATGCCGAACTCTTTGTTATTCTTTGTATTGGAGGCAAAAGCATTGTCATACAATGGCTTGAAACCATGCTTGTAGGAAGCGGACAATTTCATGCCGTTCTTAAACTCATAGCCTAAGGTGAGGACGACCGGAAAGTCGAAAACCTGCCCTTCCAAGTTTTCCTTCAATTTATCGGTTTCGAAATAACCGGTGGGTTCAATGCCAATACCGGCATACAGTCCGGAACAGATGCGGTAATTGATTGAGCCGTTCAAAGCAAGTCCCCATATCCATGCCTTGTCAGACCAGGGAACAACGTTGTTTCCATTCAAATCGAAGGACTCTGCTTTTCCCTGAACGGCTTTTCCCAATATGGAAGCATCAATCCAGAAACGGTTGGAAAGATCGAAGCCAAACTGGTAGCCCAAATTAAAGCCTACTCCGGGTGTCCATCGGGTTTCGGGGTAGGAAGAGTTGTTCGCCGTTCCCGTACTCATGTAAGCATATCCCGAATATTTTCCCAAATGTCCGTCCGTCACACCGATGATAATGCCGGATTTTTGTGCAAAGCATCCTATTCCTGCCAGCAGGAAAAGCATTGATAAAATTGTCTTTTTCATTTTCTTTATTATTTAGTTTTCCTATAAATTGTCTATCCATTCCGTCTGGAACATCCTGCATCCTCCCACAACACCTATCCCGTTTATGACATTGGTATAAGTAGAGCGTATGGGAGCCAGTTCAGAGTTTCCAAGTCCGTTGTTTTTCTGGTCGTTCAGTGATTTCAGATACCTGTAAAACTCTTCCGAAAGGCTGTACAGGCTAATTCTGTATTTCACTTGGCATTTGATATGCTCGACCCCGTCAGGGGTTATGAAGTCATCTTCATAATCTGCCTCATAATTGGTATTCAGACGAACCTTGTAGCTTTTCCCTTGAATTTTTGTATCATCCCAATAATACAAATTCCGGTAAAACTCGTTTTCAATCATCAGGATATCGTCCAGTCCCGAAGAAGTATTCAGCAGAGGTTCGTCATCCAAATTTAATGTGAGTGAACTGTTTTCTACCGAATATTTGCTATCGTTCCAGAACTGTCGTTTACGCTCCACTTTCAACGCATAATAGTCTTTTGTCTGCGCATTGTCTGTAAAGTGTATCCAAAACTGAAGCTGGTTCGGTTCACCGCCTTTGAGAACAAAATTGATTGATGTCAAAGGGAATCGGGACGGAACAACCGTAGCGGACGAAACCGCTTTCATACCTTCTGCCGCTGCGGTTATGTTGATCTTGTCGCCATCTTCATACGTCTTCACCGCGTAATAGCTCTGGGCGGGAACTCCCGGTATGGAATCATCCGTCCATGCAAGGGATACCGCTTCACCGTTTACGGAGAAACGGATGTCCGCTCCCTTTAGTCCCCGACCGAGTTCGCCTTTCTGACTGACGGGAAGGCTGCGTGAAAGGTGGACTACCGTTGTGTCGCCGCTTCCCGGATAGCTGTATAGCACCAGTTTTTGGGAAGCTCCCACATCGTCCAGTTCAAAATGATAGGTACAGGACGAAAGCAAACCGATAAACACGGGCAGTAATATATGAGGTAAATGTTTCATACTCTTAAAATTTGAGGGTATAACAAAACGAGGGTATAATCGGGAAAATGCCAAATCCCTTACCCCTAAAACCGCCATCGGGCAGACGTTCTATCCGGGTATAAAACGCATTCATGCGGCAATAGGCGTTATAGACACTGATGTTCCAGATACGTTCGAATCCCCTTTTGGTAATACGCCGGAAGTTGACTCCCAAATCGAGCCGATGGTATGCAGGGAGCGTGATGTTATTCGGCTTCTCGTAAATCAGTTCAGGTTCGCTGGAATCCGGTGTGCCGGGGAAAGACGGTCCGTTTACATACTGGGTCGGGACGGTGGCACGGTCGCCGCTACGGTAAACCCATGCGGCGTAGGCATCTATATGGTCATCGAACTTATGCCGGAAAGCGATGTTCAGTTTATGTCGGTTGTCGAACTTGCTGGAATACCAGTCGGGATAAAAATCAGTAAACTTTTGCAAGCTCCATGAAAGTGTATATCCTGCTTCAATGACATTGTAACAGTCTTTGTATACTAGTGACAATTCCACGCCGTAAGACTTTCCTTTGCCAGTTTTAACCAGATTGTCCCAGTTATCGGCAGGAAGCATCAGGCTGTTCCCCCCGTCGTATTCCAATAGTTGGCTTGTAGTACGGTAATATCCTTCCACGTTCAAGCGGATATGCCGGGGCAACTCCGTATATATCCCGGCTGCCACTTGCCTTGAACGCATGGGACGGACTTTGCGTGTGGAAGGAACCCAACTGTCTGTCGGCAGATTCAGATAGGTGTTTGACAGTTGGTGCGCAAACTGGCTCATTTCCGTATAGGACACTTTCATCGTGGTTTTTTTCGAACATTGGTAACTCATGGCCAGTCTTGGCTCTAAAGAATGGTATATCTTTCCGTCTGTCTGATAAAGGGTGTAATGCAGTCCCGTGTTTAATTTCACTTTAGAGGACAGCCGCATTTCATCTTCCGCATAAAAAGCAACCTCGTTACCCTTATAACTGCTTGCGCTTTCTGCCGATAAGGTATCCCTGTCCGTCTGGTTTCTGGAAGCTGTGTTTTGCGGATGATATATGTGATGCAGATAATTGCTGCCAAAGCGTATATGATGATTCGTGCCGGGACGGTAGTCGAATTCGATGCGGTATCCCATATCATCAATCGTGGAATGGTTGGACCGTTCCACCCCCGTCATGGAAGTTTGTTCCCCATCGGAAAAGAAACGGCTAACTTCCACATAATCATACATGGAGATATTGCGTGAATAGGCTCCAGTAAAACTACCTGACAACTTTGGGGTGATTTGACAGTTCCATGTCAAAGCCGTAGTCAGGTTGCCCCATTTGGCCTTGAAATCAGAGTCGTAATGTTCCCCTTTATCGAACACCTGTTGGGCTTTTGCCTTCAGCAAGTCATTTCCGGAATACACGCTAAGGGACAGTTTGTTATTGTCCGAAAAATGGTGGGTGATTTTCCCGTTGATGTCGTAAAAGGCATAGCGCACGTTCTTTTTGTCATCGGGATTGGAACGGTTGAGCAGGAAGAATACCGGGGCTGTGAAAAGATCCGCCCAACTTCTTCGTATGGCTATGTTGAACGAGGTCTTGTCTTTTATAATCGGTCCTTCAAACTGGACTCTACCGTCAAGCAGCCCCAAAGAGAAAGTTCCGTGAAACTCCTTCATGCTCCCCTCTTTGGTGCGTACATCCACTACGGAAGAAAGTCTGCCGCTGTAACGTGCCGGGAAACCGCTTTTATAGAAATCCACGTTTTTGATAATATCCGTATTGAAAGCGGAAAACAGCCCGCCCAAATGGTTGATCTGGTAAAGCGGTGTTCCGTCCAGCAGAAAAAGGTTCTCATCGTTCTTGCCACCGTGCACATACATACCGGAAAGTAGCTCCGTTCCGGAAGCCACACCGGGAAGGTTCTGGAGGGTCTTTACCAAGTCTGGTGAACTAAGTAGCGAAAACTCCGTATTCAACTGTTCCGAGGTCAGAGACACTTTGCCGGTCTGTGTCGTGCGGAGGGGAGCGTTCATGTCTGCAACCACTACAACTTCTTTCAGCGAGGTACTGCTTTCTTTCAAGTAGATAACACCGTTGTAATTGGAACTCAAATCCACCTCCTTCACCACATCCTGATAACCTATATAAGAAAAACGAAATTTGTGTTTCCCTTCCGGCAGCGTGATGCTGAAAAAGCCATGTTCGTTACTCAGTGTGCCTTTCAGGGTATTCAGGTCAAGGACAGTCACATTGATAAGCGTTTCTCCGCTGTCTTCACACACATATCCAGAAAAGGTATAGTTGTTCGGACGGAACAGCAGGACGTATTCGTCGCGGATTTCCCATTTTATGTCGGTGCCGCCAAAAATCCTTTCCAAGTTTTCCTTTAAAGAATTTCCTGCCGAGGGGAAAGCTTGGGGCTTGGCAGTCACCAAGGATGAATCATATACAAAAGTTATGTCGTACATCCTCTGCATCAGGTCGATAGCTTTTTTCATTTCCGTCATATTCTGTTGTTGAGCTTTGATGCTCACATATACACAGAATAGGAACAGGGTCAGTACGATTCTCATTGTTTCTTCTTTTCAATTCTTACATTCAACACTTTTTCTATAATCTCAATAATCTCATCAAGGCTTTTGTCCTTAAAACTGGCTGTCAGCCGCCTGTCTGTCTTATTGGCAACCAACTTCACCTTGTAGAACTTCGACAGTTCTTCAAGCACTTTAGGCAGCGGGGTATTGTCAAAAATGAAGCTGCCCGTTTTCCCTTCTTTGATTATCTGTATGTCTTTTCGCTCTCCCGTCACTTGCGCTGTCATGCCTCCGGTTAGTATCACGGTGTCCGATTGCCCGATTGCCGAGAACTGTATCTTTCCTGACATGACTTGTACGACGGCTGTGTCTGCACGGCTCTCATCAACAGTAAAAACAGTTCCTAAAACTCTGACTTGGGACAATTTTCCTTCTACCGTAAACGGGCGGGCATTGTCATGCTTGACAGAAAATGCGACTTTACCTTCCATGTGAACCCTGCGGCTGGAACTCTGGTAGTCTTTTGCGTGGAAACGGACGGAGGAATGCGGGAATAGGGTTATGGAGGAACTGTCCGGAAGCATATAATCCACAGGGTGCGAGTAAGCCGTTACCTCCTTCCATGCTCCGTTTTCCTGGAAGCGGGGATAAATAAGAACTACGACCAGAATGGCTGCCACCATACCGGGAAGTATCCACCACAGGCGGAAGGATTTTCGTGTCTGTTCCGTTATCTGGTATTTCTCTTTAAAAGCCTTCAATGCTTTTTGCGTATCCAACTTGTTCTTCTGATAGTGGCGCAAGACAAAGTGAAGGCATTTTTCATCCGGGGTTCTCATACTCTTTTGTTTTAGTCTTCATATTAATGACTGGGATTGCAGGCAAATTCACTATGCAGGATTTGTGAATGTTAGTTAAATAAAAATGCGTAAACTTTCTGTGCCCCTTCCCGTATCAGTCGGAGTGCCTTGCTGATGTGGTTATCCACCGTATTAACGGAAATCTGGAATTTGGCGGCTATCTCCCTATATTTCATGCCGTCGCGTTTATTCAGTAAAAATATCTCACGGCAACGTTCGGGCAAGGCATCAATGGCAGTCCACATCTGCGCTTCCCTGACCGAACGTTTCTCCGCTTCCTCATCGCTCAACGTATCTTCAAAGTCAGAAGGAGAAAGATTTGGATCATAAATTTCCTCCTTCTTCAGATAGTCCAAACTGCGGTTGCGGGCAGTCGTATAAAGGTAGGCTCTGACATTTTCTATTTTGGCTCCACTGATGCTTAATTTCTCCCACAAGGCAGAAAAACTATCTTGTACGATGTCTTCTGCAATATCCGTATCATGGACATAGTGCAGCACGTACAAGCATAACGAACGATAATGGTATTTAAATGTTTCGTCTATGTCTATTGTTAATTTATACATACAAATAGGCTTATTATTCTGTGTGCTTACACAAAAAGACACAAAATAAGGCAAAATTCACTATTCTGTATTGTTAAAGAAACATAACGCGCCCCCTTTTTCATATACGCATGGCGGAAAACATCACGGGGTTCCTGCACTTTCCTTTCCGTTTTTCCACATTCTTTCTTTTTTTCCGTCCTATATCTATCGGAAAATAAAAAATACGTTTATGGAAGAAAAGAAGTTGCGCAAGGTTTATTTGATGGTGGAGTTCGGAAAACCTTTTGCGGTAAAAAGGAGATGTATGTAGCCCTCATGGCAGAACCAACTTTTTCGCAGTTCTCCAAGTTCATGCCCGTATCCAAGAAAGACAAGATATCGGCTATGAGAACGCTTGTCAAGGACTGCTTCATCGAAGGTGATAACGAACTGGTAAATAATAATTTCCGGTTCCTCTTCGGCTTGATGGGACAACTCACCGACTTATTATCACCCGCCAGAGCACGCTCATAAATTAATAGAATGTTGGGCGGTACGTGACGACCAGCAACATCCGGCAACAGATGATTTACGCGCGTCACTACTTTCCCGGCATCAACCAACATAAGGTGACGGACGAGGAGCCCGAACAACTTTCGGAAGAAGTACTCTGACTGTACGAACAGGTGATAATAAGTCAAATAAGCTAAGAAATAATAAAAATGTTAAATCTTCATCCTTTAGAATATACAATTAAAGACGACGACTATATTCCTGATTTATTGCTTATAAAATATTGAGAAATAATTAGTTGTAAAGTCAGCATTGCGACACAATCCGCCGCTGATACTCGACCGGGGTTTCACCCGTGAGCTTTTTAAAATATCCGTAAAAATTGCTTTTAGTGGCAAACCCTACCTTGCGTGCAAGGTCGTTCATGGAGATGCCGAGTTCTTCGGCCAGCAATTGTTTGGCATATTCGATACGTAAGCCGACACGCCACGGACGGAAGTCCCGCCCTATCTCATTCTTGAAATACCAGCAAAGAACCTCTTTTGTCGTCCCCAATTCCCGCGCAATTTGTTCCCTGCCTTCTTCAGGACGGGTAAAACGCCGTTCGGCAACCCAACGTTCGAGTGCAAGCCGCAGATGCTCTTTCTCCGCTGCCAGTTCCGGTTCGGACAATCCACAGGCAGCCATATCTACCGCTTGCAGACGAACCGGTTCCTGTCCCTGCGTTACGGCCGGCAGATAATAATTGATTTTTACTACATAATTACAAAAACGACCGGCAAACCACCCGTAAAACAAAATGTAACCGACAGTAAAAATATTATAAGCAACCGGTGGCAGCCACACGGACAAAGAAGCGGCTATACCAACCGAGAGCGCAGCATAAAAGCCGAATTTCGTCCAACACAGCCGTGCATGCTGGCCTTCATCGTAATATTCTTCCAACAATCGAAGGCACTCGGCATACTTTCGGCGAAATAACAATGTATAACAGACTAACTGCACTGCATATACAGCCAATGCAACAAAAAACACCCAACATTCCTCACTTGTCAAAGCCATAAGCAGAAACAAGGCAACTGCAACCGTTACGATTCCTGCTTGTATCCGTACTCTGTGGCAGGTAACATACAGCGGTTGAATAAATGTCAGCAGTGTGACGGTAAACAGTAACGATTGGTAAGCGGCCACCGCTATCGTAAAGACTGCAATGATTTTACGGTCGGCCTCTCCACCATTAAACAGTTCGCAAAAAGCAGGAATAGCAAGAATGAAATAAGATGCGGCAAGAATGGCACGTGCCGTCCGCAGTCGGTGCGTATCTTCCCTATGAGGAATATGAATGCTGCATAACTGCCATCCCAAAACAGCCAAAGCAATGCCTGACGCAAGGGTTAGGAACATATAAAAATCCAACCACATATTATTATTTCCGTCCTATTAAAACGAGGACATTACAAATGTAACCATTTTAGGCATTTGTGCCAAATATAAACTCTATTACCGACATATAAATCTGTAATAGAGTTTATTTTATCCGTAATTCATCTACCGGAAGCTACCTCTTACCTTCCTACCTTTGTATCCGAAAAGAATGTCTAATCCAATCAAACCGTATTAAAAATGAAAAATCAGACTAAAACACAAAATATGATAAATGGACAATCAGAACCGATGAAGCTCATATTCAACTATAATAATGTATTTTACAGTTTCTATTACAATGACTTTAGCGGTTGTGTACACCGTTCACGCGAATATGCCATTAACTATGTCTATTCGGGTGAGATGATTCTTGATAATGGAAAAGAGCAGATTCATGTCGGAAAGGGCGAATGCATCTTCATACCGCGTGACCACCACATTACCATGTATAAAAAAACAAAAGACGGTGAACGGTATTGCGGTATCTTCCTTATGTTTACACGCCGTTTCCTGCGCGAAATGTACGGTAAGCTGGAACAACGTAGAATGCCAACTAACACTCCAAAGCTCGATTCCGGTGTGATAAAACTACCCAAGACTGTGGAACTCGCCAGCCTTTTTACTTCTATGACGCCTTATTTCAATCCGGAAGTAAAACCTGCAGATGACCTGATGCAACTGAAATTACAGGAAGGTTTGCTTGCATTGTTGCATATTGACAATCGGTTCGCACCGATGCTCTTCGATTTCAACGAGCCGTGGAAAATTGACATCATGGAGTTTATGAACGAAAACTATATGTGCGAGTTCACAATGGAAGAAATGGCACATTACACAGGGCGCAGCCTTGCCACGTTCAAACGGGATTTCAAGAAGATTAGCGATCTGACACCTGAAAAATGGCTCATCCGTAAACGACTTGAAGTAGCTTACGTTAAAATGCAGGGGGGCAACAGAAAGATTGTGGATGTTTATGCCGAAGTTGGATTCAAGAATCCGTCACACTTCTCGACCGCATTTAAAAAACAATATGGCATATCGCCTACCGCCGCATTCGTTTAATTCGAATACTGGAAAGTATTGAACTTTTGAGAAATCTTATTTGAGCCTCACAGTAAGGTCGCTGTGGAGTTTTCTCCTTAACTTCGCTTCCGAAATCAGAAACATAAAACGAAACAGTTATGATAAAGTGGTTAATATCTTTAATGATGGCGTGCAGTCAGACTTTAACATTAAGTGCTTGCAATCCGGATGATTCTCCAAAAAAGACGGAGAATATAGTCCCCGAACTCAAACCTGAATCAAATCCCGTTCCATCCCCGGAACCTACATCCGATAACGGAATGTTTGACTTGTCCGAAGGTGAAAACGGCAACCCTCCGACTCTTCTGCTCAGCAGTGGATATGAAATGCCGATTATCGGTTTAGGTACATACAGTCTTCATGACGATGTGTGCGTGAATGCCATTCTGGCTGCCGTCAAACTCGGTTATCGGAAATTCGACACGGCAAGTTATTATGGTAATGAAGAAGAGGTCGGCAAAGCCATTCGAACTTGCGGCGTGCTGCGGGAAGAACTGTTTGTCTGCACGAAACTCTATCCGAATCAGTTTGCCGATGCAGAAAAAGCCATTGAGGAATCACTGTGTAAACTCAATATAGGTTATGTGGACTTGATGTTGCTTCATCATCCCGGAGCGCACGATGTAGAGGCTTACAAGGCAATGGAAAGAGCAGTCAAAAACGGAAAAATCCGTTCGATTGGCGTATCGAACTATTACATCAAGGAAATGACGGATTTTCTGCCCAAAGTGAATATAAAGCCAACACTGGTTCAGAACGAGATACATCCTTATTATCAGGAAAAGGAAGTGGTAAAATTCATGCACGAGAACGGTATTGCCATCGAAGGGTGGTATCCGCTCGGAGGCAAAGGTTATACGGCTGCCATGCTTGGTAACGAAACAATCGGACAGATTGCAAAAGCGCATGGAAAATCTCCTGCACAAATAATTTTGAGATGGGATTTGCAAAATGGCATAGTCATCATTCCCGGTTCGAGTAATCCCGACCATCAGAGAGAGAACATATCCCTATTCGATTTCGAGTTGTCATCCGAGGAAATGGCACAAATCGCCGCTCTTGACCGAAACGAAAAACATGATTGGTATTAAAACAACAATTAATGAGGATTGCACGTCGATTTTTGAGAGAGTATACAAATAAGGAATAAAATAATATAGAAACAGAACAATGAAAAAAGTATTAGTCATATCATCGAGTCTCCGCTTGCGGAGCAATTCGGAATCCTTAGCCGATGCGTTTGCCAGAGGAGCTTCCGAAGCAGGGAATGAGGTCGAAAAAATAACAATCAGAGAAAAAAACATCCGTTTCTGCAAAGGATGTCTCGCCTGTCAGAAAACACAGCACTGCGTTATCAACGATGATGCCCCCGCAATCGTGGCCAAAATGCACGATGCCGATGTAATCGTATTCGCTACACCCATCTATTATTATGAGATGTGTGGTCAGCTCAAAACTTTGCTTGATCGTGCCAATCCGCTCTATTCGTCCGATTATCATTTCCGCGACATTTATATGCTGACCAGTGCGGCAGAAGATGAGGAATATGTACCGGAACGTGCCGTTGCGGGACTTACCGGATGGATTGACTGCTTCGAAAAAGCCCGTCTTACAGGGACAGTTTTCGCCGGAGGTGTCAGCGCACCGGGTGAAACGGAAGGGCATCCTTCGTTAGTGCATGCATACGAAATGGGGAAAGCCATTAAGGGATAATTGCTTCAGGTTTGCAACGGTACCTTCTTATAACCGCCGCACGTTATCCGCTCATCTGATTATTTGCTCCAATGTTCATCGGTCATTGGAGCAATTTTTTTTAGCATTTACATTGAGCTTTTGAGAAAATATATAATTGAGCTTTTGAATAATCCTCTTTGAGCCTCACAACAATGTCCGATTGGTCTTATCCCCGTATCTTTGCATTAGAAAATAAGACAATAATCATTTAAGTAACAGAGAAATGAAAACAGCGAATCTTAAATCGGCAACTATCGCAGCCTTGTTGGGTATAGGACTGCTTACCGGTTGCACGAACAGTACAACAAATCAAAAACCAAGTGATAATATGGAAACATTGAATCTGACACAAGAATGGGACAAAAAATTCCCGCAGAGTAACAAAGTAAATCATCGTAAAGTAACCTTCCGCAATCGTTACGGCATCACGCTTGCCGCCGACCTCTACGAACCAAAGAACGCTGAAGGCAAACTCGCCGCCATTGCCGTGAGCGGTCCATTCGGCGCAGTAAAAGAACAGGCTTCGGGACTTTATGCACAGACAATGGCCGAACGTGGATTCCTTACCCTCGCATTCGACCCCTCTTGTACGGGCGAAAGCGGCGGCGAACCGCGGAACACTGCATCACCCGACATCAACACGGAAGATTTCAGCGCGGCAGTTGATTTTCTGGCAGCACTGCCTAACGTAGATGCGGAACGCATCGGTATCATCGGCATCTGCGGATTTGGTGGCATGGGACTGAATGCCGCTGCAATGGACACGCGCATCAAGGCAACGGTTGCTTCCACGATGTACGACATGAGCCGCGTGAATGCCAACGGCTATTTCGATGCCGAAGACAGCTCCGAAGCTCGTAAGGCGAAGCGTGAAGCGATAAATACCATCCGTACCCACGATGCGCAGAACGGTACGGTCACTTCCGGAACACCCGGTCTGCCCGCTGAAATCAAGGGCGATGAACCGCAGTTCGTCAAAGACTACTTCGATTATTACAAGACCGATCGCGGTTTCCACGCTCGCTCCATCAACTCCAACGGGGCATGGAGTCCCACGATGGCTCTCTCGTTCATCAATATGCCATTGTTGTCCTACATCAACGAGATAGACAATGCCGTATTGCTCATTCACGGCGAGAATGCCCATTCACGCTATTTCAGCGAAGATGCTTTCAAACACCTCAAGGGTGGCAACAAGGAACTGCTGATTATTCCCGGAGCCAACCATACAGACCTCTATGACCGGATGATTCCGTTCGACAAGCTGGAAGCATTTTTCAAATCCAATCTCAAATAATGAACTGTTATGAGAACAAAACTTTTATGCCTGCTTTTATCCGTCATTGGATTATGTAGTTGCAGCTCAACAAGCGCACCAAAGCACCCCCAAACAAGTAATGCCACGCCCAGAAAATCGTTAGTCGTATTTTTTTCATGGGGAGGTAATACACGCGCCGTCGCAGAAAAAATAAGCTATCTAACGGGGGCGGAAGGATTCGAACTGAAACTCGCTGTTCCCTATACTACTGACCGTGATGAAATAGAAGAAATTGCAAAACGGGAAGTTCGAGACAAGTATAAACCTGAACTCGCATCGCTTCCTCAAAACATAGAACAATACGATGTGATTTATATCGGTTCTCCGTGCTGGTTCAACACCCTCGCACCGCCTGTGCGTACCTTCCTTTCCACGGTAGATTTATCCGGAAAGAAAATAGTACCGTTTATGACACATGGAGGTAGCAGAATGGGGCAAAGTGTACAAACAATACGCCGTTTAGCTACGAAAGCTAATGTAACAGAAGGTCTTGCTATCCGTGAATCCAATGCGAGCAATGCTGATAATGAAATATTGGCATGGCTGAAAAAACACAATTTAATCAAATAATAATATGGATAAAAAATATTGATTGCCTATTTCTCCTCAGACAATATCTTTTTTCCCATCCGCATCAACGTAGTCTGTCCGGGAGTCATCGACACGGAGATGATACGCCGTTTCTCCGGTAGAACACCGGAAGGTTACAAGGCTATGGTGGCACAGGAACCTATCGGCAGGTTGGGTAAGGTGGAAGAAATGGTATCCTCCATGCTGTGGTTGTGTTCGGAAGGAGCCGGATTTATGGTCGGCCATGCGCTTGTAGTGGATGGTGGGCAGACGGTAGGTATTTCCAATGACAACATTGAGCAATAAACCATTTGAACAAAAAAGTTCTAATCAGATGTTTATGCAACGTAAACTCCAAAAATTCTTCTCATTTCTCGACTACATTAAAAGAACAATACATTTTATCTTCTACTGCCGTTTTTACCCTAATTTTATATCATTGCGTAACAATGGGAAACAACCATACGACTTTTCAGCTACAATAGCAATTTATTATTGGAAAAACATTTCTAAAGGGTTTAAAAGGGGACTGCGGCAGCGGACGCCCGTTGTATCTTTGCATAGTCATTAAAAATAAATGGCATTAGTAAACCTTATTTTTTTAACCTTTTAAACTTTAACAATTATGGCTTTAAAGTATGTAGTAACCAAAAGAGTATTCGGCTTTGACAAGACGAACACAGAAAAGTATGTAGCGAAATCTGTCGGTTCGGGTAAAATGAACTTCGACAAAATGTGTGAAAAGGTCAGTCGTTTGTGCGGCATTCACCGCAAAGTGGTGGATTTGGTAGTAAGCGGTTTGGTAGATATGATGGCGGAAGATATCGACGACGGCAAGACCATACAAATGGGTGAGTTCGGATTGTTCCGCCCTACAATTAAAACCAAAAGTGCGGATACGGAAGATGCCGTTAAGGCAAGCAATATCCTTTCAAAACGTATCGTGTTTACACCGGGAAAGATATTCAACCGCATGCTGAATGAAATGAGTGTTACCCGTTCCGTACCTGTAGACACCGATTATACGGACGGCAGCAGCAGTAGCGGGAACAATGGCAGTGGCGGTTCCGGCAACGGCGGCGAAGAAGAAAACCCGTTAGGCTGATTGTCATAGCAACAGCAAATTGCCTTTTCTTGAAAACAAAGTTGAAGCAGCGGTATCCACTCCGCTGCTTTTTTTGTTGCATATACCTGCCATTATTTAATATTATCTATTATTTTTGCAGAAACAATCATAACACACAGCTATCTATCATGGAAAAAGCCAAAGTATATTTTTCAGACCTACGCACCTCTCCCACCTCTAATCTTTTAGATAAGATGGAACGTCTACTTAAACGTGCAGGCATCGGACAGCTTCCTTTAAAAGACAGTTTTACCGCTATCA
>OGQQ01000416.1_pt1 | contig 42679 bp, 39 predicted proteins | sample 1553281 | NCBI WGS metagenome assembly OGQQ01 (sample SAMEA2579937, study PRJEB22360) | human gut metagenome | biome: human gut; feature: human-associated habitat; material: faeces | place: Denmark | collected 2008/2010 | reverse complement strand
CTTCGTTCCACTTCGGTCGGCGCAGAACAAATGTCCCCCGGACATTTTGCGCCCCGCCCGGAGGTTTTTTTCTTTTATAGGAAATTCGGAGGAATTTCCTATAAAAGAAAAAACCAGGCTGTCAGTGCTCCTATCAGACACTGACAGCCTGGCCCATTTATGCTCTGCCTTTTCTCCCGACAGACTCACATTTTGAAATCCTACATTTCTCCAATTGCCATTTCGGGCTCTTCTTCCAGGGATTCTCTATATTTCTCCAGTATCGTACTCTGGATTCTCTCCCTCGTCCCCGAATTAATCGGATGGGCGATATCGCGGTACTCACCATCTAACGCCTTCTTGCTCGGCATAGCGATGAATAAGCCTTTCTCCCCCTCTATCACTTTAATATCGTGAACTACAAATTCATCATCGATGGTGATAGAAACTACAGCTTTTAATTTGCCTTCTTTTGCCACTTTTCGTACGCGTACATCTGTAATCTGCATACCTGTCAAGTCTCCTTTCTCCGCCTGCATTAAGTTATGAGTGTCTATAATGCATACCGCTCGTTTTTCTCAACTACCACTTTCACACCGTTCTCACCGACGTGTCTTGTGTTCGCCCTTATCGTGTCACGGCTCTCAACGATACAGTTTTCAATGTACGTATTATCTCCGAGGTACACGTCATTCAAAATGATAGAGTTCTTAATCACACAGTTGTTGCCAACAAAGACTTTCTTAAAGATAATAGAGTTCTCAATCGTTCCATTGATGATGCTTCCGCTTCCCACAAGGCTGTTTTTCACTACAGCGCCCGGATTGTATTTCGCCGGGGGAAGGTCACTCACCTTGGAATATACGCTTGGGAGCTCCCGGAAAAAGTAATTTCTCACCTCTGGCTTCAGGAAATCCATATTGGTCTTGTAATAGGAATCTACGGTGGAGATGTTATTCCAGTAGCTGTTTATCTTATAACCGTATATCTTCTTCAGATTCTTATAGCGAATCAGAATATCGGTTACAAAATCATGTCTTTCCTCCTCGGCGCAGTGCTCTACCAAATCAATCAACTGTCTCCTGCGGATAACGTAGATTCCGGTGGAGATGGTCTGGGAATGTGCCACCATGGGCTTCTCCTCAAACTCTTCAATCCTTGCCGATTCATTCATGCGGACTGTACCAAAGCGTGTCGCGTCGTCCGAAGGCTCCAGGTCCTTACATACCACTGTAATATCCGCTTTTTTAGCGATATGGTATTCCAGCACCTTATTGTAATCCAGTTTATATACCGCGTCACCGGATGTGATGATAACATACGGTTCATGACAGCGTTTCAGGAAATCCAGGTTCTGATAAATAGCGTCCGCCGTACCCCGGTACCAGTTCCCATTCTCCGCTGTAATCGTCGGAGTAAACAGATACATGCCGCCCTGCTTCCTTCCGAAATCCCACCATTTGGAGGAGTTCAGATGTTCATTCAGTGACCGCGCGTTATACTGGGTCAGGATAGCCACCTTCTGGATGTGGGAATTTGTCATGTTGCTCAATGCGAAATCAATGGCACGGTAACTTCCCGCGATGGGCATCGCTGCCGCCGCTCTCTTCGCTGTGAGCTCCTGCATCTTCCTGCTGCTTCCGCCTGCTAAAATAATTCCAACTGCTCTCATACCCGTTCACCTGCCTTTATCAATGTCTCACCGCTTGCAAGCACTCCATCGCTGTAATCCTCAATCGATGTCGCACCGCTGATGGCAGTATTCTTTCCAATCTGTACGCCGGACGGAATCACGGAATTTTCTCCGATGGTCGCCAGACCTCCGCTGTAAATATTCGGTTTCAGTTTATTCGGCACCTCGCCTCCGATACCAATCGTAACATTATTTCCAATCGATGTATCTTCCGCGATGATTGCTCTTTCAATCACGCAGTTCTCACCAATCGTGACGCCCTGCATGATGATGGAATCTCTGACAACACTTCCTTTGCCGATGGTCACACCGCCGCCTAAGACGGAACTGTGAATCTCGCCGTGCACCTCAGAGCCGTTGCTGATGATGCATCTGTCAACAACTGCATCTGCCGCGATATACTGCGGCGGAATGTTAGCGCTGTTCGTGTAAATCTTCCAGAACTCTTCGTAGAGATTAAACTCCGGAATGATATCAATAAGCTCCATATTCGCTTCCCAGTAGGAACTTAAGGTCCCGACATCCTTCCAGTATCCGTTGTATTCGTAGGCAAAGAGCCTGTCTCCTTTTTCGTGACAATATGGGATGACGTGTTTTCCAAAGTCACAGTTGGGCTGGTCTTTCAAATGGATAAGCGCATCTCTGAGCACCGGCCAGCTGAAAATATAAATACCCATGGAAGCCAGATTGCTGCTCGGTTTCTCCGGCTTCTCCTCAAATTCTTTGATTCTGCTCTCCTCATCCGTCACCACGATACCGAAACGGCTCGCTTCTTCAATCGGAACAGGCATCGCCGCGATTGTCACATCTGCGTGATTTGCCTTGTGGAAATCCAGCATCACTTCATAGTCCATCTTGTAAATATGGTCTCCGGAAAGAATCAGTACATAATCCGGGTTATATGTCTCCATATAGTTCAGATTCTGATAGATTGCGTTCGCCGTACCCGTATACCACTCGCTGTTGCTGCTCTTCTCATACGGCGGCAGGATTGTCACCCCTCCAATGTTCCGGTCCAAATCCCACGGGATACCAATCCCAATATGTGTGTTCAGTCTCAGAGGCTGATACTGTGTCAAAACCCCCACTGTGTCCACTCCAGAATTAATACAGTTGCTAAGCGGAAAATCAATGATACGATACTTACCGCCAAACGCCACTGCCGGCTTTGCAACTTTGGCTGTAAGAACCCCCAGACGACTGCCTTGTCCACCCGCTAATAACATGGCAATCATTTCCTTTTTGAACATTGCGTCACCTCATTTCTAGTTAGATGTATCCATTATACCACACTTTTGTCTTTCGTGAATATTTTTTACAATTTTTTTGCGAAAATTTTCCACTTTTTGTTAATTTAGTACAAAAAGAACTTCTTTAAAATTTTCCCATATATAGTATAATATAGAGAGCACAGAAGATTTATGACTGGTTTTACAAAAAAGTGTGTGTTTCGCACATTCTTGCGCCGAAACGCGGCTAAATTTAAAACGAAAGGGTATTATCCATGTATAAGATTAATTTTCAGAAACCAATCCACATTCATTTTATCGGTATCGGAGGCATCAGCATGAGCGGTCTCGCTGAGATTCTCTTAAAAGAGGGCTTCACTGTGTCCGGTTCGGACTCGCGTGAGTCCGCGCTCACTCAGCAGCTCGCCGCTCAGGGAGCTACCATTTTCTATGGACAGAAGGCGGAAAACATCACCGATGACATCGAATGTGTCGTATATACCGCCGCCATCAGCAGAGACAACGGAGAGCTCATCGAAGCGGTTGCCAGAAAGATTCCCATGCTCACCCGCGCAGAGCTTTTAGGACAGCTCATGAAGAATTACGAGACACCTATCGCCGTCTCCGGCACCCACGGGAAGACCACGACCACGTCTATGATTTCCCATATCCTTCTGGAGGGAGATTTGGACCCCACCATCTCTGTAGGCGGCATCCTGCAGGCGATTGGCGGCAATATCCGTGTGGGAAATTCCGGCACCTTCATCACAGAAGCCTGCGAGTACACCAACAGTTTCCTGCATTTCTTCCCGAAAATCAGCGTCATTTTAAATATTGAGGAAGACCATCTGGACTTCTTTAAGGACTTAGAGGACATCCGTCATTCCTTCCACCAGTTCGCCGCTCTGCTCCCCGCGGACGGGACGCTGGTCATCAACGGAGAAATCCAGGACTACCCGGAAATCTACCAGGGGCTTTCCTGCCATGTCATCACCTACGGTTCCTCCGCGGATTTTGACTACAGCGCGGAAAATATTTCCTACGACGAAAAGGGCTGTGTCTCTTTTGACCTGCTGAAATTCGGTGAAAAGACCGACCATATCAGGCTGTCCGTAACCGGCGATCACAATGTCTCCAACGCCCTCTCCGCCATCGCTGTGGCAGAGCTGCTCCATATCCCTATGGAGACGATAAAGAAGGGGCTTCTCTCGTTTTGCGGAACAGACCGCCGTTTTGAATACAAAGGTACTTTAAACGGGGTTACCATCGTGGACGACTACGCCCATCATCCCACGGAGATTACCGCCACCCTCAAGGCGGCGCAGCATTATCCCCATGGGAAACTGTGGTGTGTGTTCCAGCCCCACACCTACACCCGCACCAAGGCATTTTTCCATGAGTTCGCGGAGGCGCTCTCTCACGCGGACCATCTGGTGCTGGCAGACATCTACGCGGCAAGAGAGACCGACAACCTGGGAATTTCCTCCGCGGATTTGGCCGAAGAGGTGAAAAAGCTGGGAACCGATGCACACTACTTCCCAAGCTTTGCCGAAATCGAGACATTTTTAAAAGAACACTGTGCTCCGGGAGATTTGTTAATAACTATGGGAGCCGGAGACGTTGTAAACGTGGGAGAAGACCTCCTGAAAGGATAGTTATCCACATTTTTTACACAGAGTTATCTACAAAAAACTTCTTCTTTCCCACAAAATAACGCTTTTTTCAGCAGGGGTAAAATGCTATAATAGCCTCTGTACAACAGATAAAATTAAGGAATCTTTAAAGGTGGGACAAGAACATATGAAAACTCTGATTTTAAAAAATAAATGCCAGACAAACGCGACTCTTTTATCCAATGAATTTATCGATAATTATATGATTGATGCCAACGGAGAGTTTGTGAAAGTCTATTTATTTTTATTAAGGCACTTAGACGACCCATGTTCTTCTCTGACCATTTCAACGATTGCAGACTGTCTGAACAACACGGAGAACGATATTCTGCGCGCCTTCCGTTATTGGGAAGGGCAGGGACTCCTCTTATTGGACAAGGACGACCAGGGACGCATCACAGGACTTGAACTGCTCAAGACGGCTTCCTTCGTCCACGGCAAGAAGGCGCCGCATACACTGGCTGAGCCTGATGAGGCACATTCTGGCTCTGCTCCCGTCGCAGCGCAATCCACTTCCTCGCCATCTGCTTCCGCGCCGCGCGCTTTCACCGCGGTCACTGACGGGACAGGCACCGGGAAGTCGCCAGTCTCCAGGCAGAGCAGTACAAGAACCAAGGCAGTCGCTCTGGATTCTTTTAAGGCGCAGAAGGAATTGAAATCTCTGTTCTTTATCGCAGAACAATATTTGGGAAAGACACTGTCCCACACAGATATGGAGGCGATTACCTATTTCTATGACACCCTCCATCTGTCAGCGGATGTCATCGAATTTCTGCTGGAATCCTGTGTGGAGAACGGACACAAGAGCATCCACTACATCCAGAAAGTCGCGCTTGCCTGGGCAGATGCCGGAGTAGAGACGGTCGCACAGGCAAAGGAACAGTCTTTGAATTATAATAAGAATTGTTACACCATATTGAATGCTTTTGGCATCAAGGGAAGAGGGCCTGCTTCCTCAGAGGTTTCCTATATTAAGAAATGGACAGAGGACTACGGCTTTTCTCTGGACATCGTACAGGAGGCATGCCGCAGGACCATATCCGCCACCCACCAGCCCAGCTTTGAATATACGGACTCCATTCTGTCCCGCTGGAAAAAAGAAGATGTAAAGCATTTAAAGGACATCCTCTCTCTGGATGAGGCATACCAGAAGAAAAAGGCTGTCCAGAAAGATACTGTCCGCAAGACAAGACCTGCCACCAAGAATCTCAACAATTTCGAGAGACGCAGCTATGACATGGATTCGCTGGAGGAGCAACTGCTGAACAGCAATTAATGAAGGAGTACATACCTTGGCACTGAAAAATTCACAATACCAGGCTATTATGAGGCAATATGAACAGAAACAGTTCAGAAGCCACGATATACTGACTCGCCATTACGAGGAAGTATACAGAAAGCTTCCGGAGTTCAAGTCTCTGGACGAATCGGTATCCGCTCTCTCCGTACAATATGGGAAAAAGCTGTTAAACGGAGAGGAAAAGGACACCACGGCACTCAAAGAAGAACTGGATATCCTGCGCAGCAGCAAGGCAAGCCTCCTTGCAAGCGCCGGATTCCCGAAAGATTATCTGGAGCCGGTCTATGAATGCGCGGACTGCCATGACACCGGATATATCGGCGGCAAAAAATGTCACTGTTTTAAAAAGGCAGTCACCCAGCTTCTCTATGAAGAGTCAAACCTTAAGGATGTCCTGATGGAGGAGAACTTCAGCACCTTTGACATCCGTTACTATTCCGATAATTTTTTTGACAGCAAATCCGGGCGTTCTTCTCGGGATATCATCGAGGAAGCGCTTAGAATCTGCCGTCATTTTACCGAATCATTCGGCACAGAATTTCATAATCTCTTTTTCTATGGAGATGTGGGTGTGGGGAAGACGTTTCTCTCCAACTGTATCGCAAAGGAACTGATGGACAGAGAGTTTTCCGTACTCTATTTTTCTGCTCCCACATTTTTCAATATTCTGGCACAAAACGCTTTTGATAAAAATGATATTGACGCGCACAATATGTTCGAGTATATTTTTAACTGTGACCTGCTGATTATCGACGATTTGGGCACAGAATATACAAACGCGTTTATCGCATCACAGCTTTTTACCTGTATCAACGAAAGGCTGATTGGGAAAAAGGCGACCATCATATCGACAAACCTTTCACTGGAATCTCTGGCTGACCTCTATACAGAGCGCGCCTTTTCCAGGATTACCAGCAGTTATACACTGCTGAAACTCATCGGGGACGATATCCGAATCAAAAAGAAGCTAAAACAAAGGGAGGAGCACTCATGCTGAGTCGAACAGAACGTATCTTAGAAAACATTCCGGTTGGTACAGTGGGACTGATTCCGGTTACCGGCTGCGAAGAACTGGTGAAGAAGGTAGATGACTACCTTGTGAAATGGAGAAAGGAGAGCGCGTACAAATACAAAGATGATGCGGCTTTCATCGGATACTCCAAGGATTCTTTCATCGTGGACGCCAAAATTCCGCGTTTCGGTTCCGGTGAGGCAAAGGGTATTATCTCAGAGTCCGTGCGCGGCAAGGATTTGTACATCCTCGTGGATGTGTGCAACTACAGCGTGACCTACTCTCTGACAGGCAATGTCAATCACATGTCACCGGACGACCATTTCCAGAACCTGAAGCGCGCCATCGCTGCCGCTGCCGGAAAAGGACGCCGCGTGAATGTCATCATGCCGTTCCTCTATGAGAGCCGCCAGCACAAGAGAAGCGGACGGGAATCTCTCGACTGTGCGCTGGCACTGCAGGAGTTGGTGCGCATGGGTGTCGAAAATATCATCACCTTCGATGCACATGACCCCCGTGTGCAGAACGCAATCCCCTTGAACGGATTTGAGACGGTGTCTCCCACCTATCAGTTCATCAAAGGACTGCTCCGCCATGTAAAGGATTTACAGATAGACAGCGAGCACATGATGGCAATCAGCCCTGATGAGGGCGGTACTAACCGCGCCATCTATCTCGCCAATGTTTTGGGGCTTGACATGGGAATGTTCTATAAGCGCCGCGATTATACAAGAATCGTGGACGGCAGGAATCCCATCGTTGCCCATGAGTTCCTGGGAAGTTCCGTGGAGGGTAAGGATGTCATCATCATCGACGATATGATTTCCTCCGGGGACAGTATCATCGAGGTTGCTACAGAGTTAAAGAGACGCAAAGCCAACCGTATCTTCGCCGCAGCGACCTTCGGGCTGTTCACCAACGGGCTGGAGAAATTTGACAAGGCATATGAGGACGGACTGATTACGGGAATCCTCACCACAAACCTTATCTACCAGACACCGGAGCTTCTGTCCCGCCCCTACTATATCAGCTGTGATATGAGTAAATATATCGCTCTTTTGATTGATACTTTAAACCACGATGGTTCCGTGAGCTCACTGCTCAATCCGAGCGAGCGAATCCAGCACGTGCTGAAGAAATACAGAAATGGAGAGACCATATAGGCCTCTCTTTTTTACGCTATTTTTACAGCATGTGCCTCCTGCCCGGAGGATGTTTTATTCTATCGGACAGTCCAGAGGGCTCTTCCAATAATGAAAAAAAGAACGGACAGCCACGACTATACTGTCTGCTGTCCGTTTTCTGTCACGATACAAAATTTCCCATTTCGTTTTTCTACATTGTAGACAAAGGGATGTGTTTTGGCCCATTGGGAATCCTCTGCCCTTTCTTTCCAGTCGTAGTAGGCACGGATAAACCCTTCATGAATCAGTTTTTCCGCCTCCATGCGCGCCGAGACCGCCGCGTCATAATCATCGAATGTCCCCACATGGTACCGTTTTCCCTTAAAGCCGATGCTGACCCTAAACCGGTGCCCCTTCGTCACATAGACACCCCGAAAACCGCTCGTATTATCCCTGCGGTATTTCCTTTTTTCCAGTATCTCCACGCAAGTACCGTCCACTCTGTGGAGCTGGCTGTTAATCTTGTCTTGGACTTCCTTTTTCAGGCAGCCGCAGCTCCTGTTATTCCCGTGCATGAGTCCGTTCTCTGTCACCTCTGTCTGCCCTCCGCAGTCGCAGCGGCACATCCAGTATACAGAGCCCTTTTTATCCCGCTTCGCCGTGGGATAGAGCACCGTCAGCCTGCCAAAGCGTTTGCCGCTCAAATCAACTCTCCTGCCGGCGCCCGCGTATCTCATACAGCCGCAGCTCTTTACCCTGCCCTGCTTCAAATCGTACTCTGAAACAATCTTCTGCTTTCCGCAGTCACAGCGGCACTCCCACGAGGTACGCCCATTTTGACGCTCTGCCCTGCCAATTACTGTGAGATAGCCAAAGCGTCTTCCTGTCAAATCTTCTGCTTTTTTCAAAGTTTTTTCCTTCTTGCCGCCCACGCCACAGCCGCGGCCGCAGCAGCGCAGAGCGCGATGGCAGCCAAAACTCCGGGATTTGTGGAATCCCCGGTCTTCACCTGCGTTTTAACAACAGGCTGTGTCCAGATATTCTCAAAGGAAATCTTGTCTGTCTTATTCTGGGAGCCGTCCTGAATCGCCCAGATTTCTGCCGCAAGCCCGCCCATTCCGTCATTGACTACGCGGACTGTGACGCTATATACACTCTTGTCATAAGTAAAATTCTTATTGTTCCCGGTCTTCTGGTACACACGGTACTGGTAATCCTCCGGTATCGTGTATGTAATGGGACCAAATTCTGCCTTTTCGCCCGCTTTCACGGTAATCTCTTTTTGTTCCGGCATGGGAACATCCTCCCCAACTGCCTCCAGAACAATCGTAAAAGACTCATCCGCAGCAGAGTCCGCCGTTTCTTCCACCTCAACAGGTATAGAAACCACACACGACCTGTCCGCCGCCTGCGCGCAGATTGGCAGAACAAAAGCAGCCAATGCCGCAGCAAGGCAGAATCCGATATATTTTTTTAATACTTTCTGTATCATCTTCTGGTAATGCACCCCCTTCCTGTGCCTGCCCCTATTTTTCCAGTCTTCCAAACAGGATGACGCGCCCGTTGGTCTCCGCGGCAGCACACGTCGATAGCCCCACCACAGAATCCTGCGCCGTGATGCCTATCTCTCTGTACTGCACTGCCTTTTCCCCGATATACCCAAGGAAATCTGCCAGCGTCTCCCGACTCTGGCTGTCCGGGCTGAAAATCAGGCGGTCCGATGCATCCGCCTCCACACACGCGAAAAATGTGATGTCGTGCGTGCTCTCCGGCAGATACAAGGTACCTGTCTTATGCTCCTCAAAGTAATCCGCATCTGTAAATTCCGCGATATCACCGAACATCGCGCCGCCATCCATGTGATGACCGTATATCAGATTGTAGCAGTCAGAAAAATCCGCTTGATTCTGACAATCCAAAAAAATCGCCCCGGAAAAAGAAAATTTTCCATATACATCCTTATTGATGTATTCCATGTTGGTCTCTCCCTTGACGACCGGATAGTCGATATGCGTATCCTCCACAGTCAGCCACGCACAGACATCGGGGTTTATCTGCTTAAGCTCCCTCAGGGAGGAGTTCTCCCCCTCCCCGTCCGAGGGCTTATACTTCATCAGTTCGCTGTCCGCAAATGCGTTTTTGTAGAGCATCATCGTATCCCAGAGGGAATATCCCCCGTACAGCAGCATGACAAAAATCATCACCGCTGCTATGAGACTCAAGATTTTGTTTCCTGTCCGGGCGGCGGCAGCCGCTCTTCTCAATCCGACATACTCCCCTGTTTCACGCTGCATCTTTTCTGCACCCTATTTCTCTTTCTCTAAATCAGAGTCTTCTCCTAGAAGCTTCTCCTTCTGCGCAGGAACAATACTGCCAGCACGCCCGCTGCCGCAACAATCAGAACGTAAGGTGCAACTGTCATGATAATACCGGTTGGCGTTACAGCATTTTTCGCATTTACATAGCTGATTACTGTATCATCTTTAGTTACGACACCTGTCGCTTTACCGTCCTTTGTAGCACTGCCGTCAATGGTTGTTGTATATCCATCGTCATTTGCCGCCGTCTCAACAACAGTGTATGTATCGTCATTGGACAGACCATAAATCCGGATGCTTCCGCCGTTAGTAATCTGGTAAGTATACTCAGTCCCACCCACAATCACGGACTCTGCACCTGTAGCAGCAGCATCTTCTTTTACAACAACCTTGTACCATTCTCCTGTTGTCCCGTTGATTTGTACTTTAAATTCAAAATCCTGGTCTATCACTGCCTGATTTCCCTGAATTGTCTTTGTAACCTCCAGGTCGTGTGTGCCATCGTTGTCTTTTCCGTAATCATTGGTAAATGCCAGTCCTGTCTTTGCGCCATTTTTTACTGAGACAACATTCCCCACGTACATATCATTGTTATCGTCTACATATACATACACATAAACATCATAGGAACTATTGTCATATGTAATTCCGCTGTAAGTTCCTGCTGTTTCTGTCACGGTATAGTGGTAAACACCCGGTTTTTCAAATACAGAAACATCAACCTCCAAGCTTCCTTTTGCCTCATAGGAAGCTGCCGGCGCGCTTCCGCTTGGGCTAAATGCCGCTCCCCTTTCAGCGCTAAGTCCGCCTTCTACACCCGCATATACAACATTTCCGTCATACTCACCGGCGCCTGCCGTCGCAACGCTGAAGTTAAATGTTGTATTCGGCGCGTAGGTATTCCCGTCTGTCGTCACTGTCTTGGTGACATCAACACTTGTCATGCTCTCCTCCGCGCTTACGTTCATTCCGAACAGCGACATCATCATTGCACTTGCCGCGACCATTGCTGAGATGCGGCCCAATTTTCTCTTTTTCATTTTACTCATCCTCTTTCTTTCTGAATATTTATATAAGCGGCAGGATATCCTGCCTCTACCGCAGAGCCTTTTCTACTTTTTACGTCTCCTCTTTCTGCCTCACGGCTCTGTGATATTCCTGTAACAATGCGGGATGTGTTCCCGCGGCGCTATAGATTTGAGCGCCGTATCACGGTGATGACCTTGCCTTTTATCTCCTTTTCATCTACCGCCCCATAGTACCTGCTGTCCTTCGCCCCTTCCCTGTAATCTCCCAGCACAAAATATTCTCCTTCGCCGAGAACCACCGGATAGGTCACTTCACTGTCATACTGCGGCGTAATGTAGTAGATATCATTTTCCATGACAATACTTTCGTTTACCCTTAATTCGCAGTCTTCTGTAATCTCCACGGTATCTCCGGCTTTGGCGACGATACGCCCGGCGCAGGTCACATTTTCCTTCTCATACACCACCACATCAGAACTGACAAACTCCTTCTCCAGCCTGTAATAAAACAGGAGGTCTCCGGCACTGATTCGTGGAGACATATCATTGTTTGCCATAGGGGTGATGCCGAATATCAGCCCCATCAAGATAAAAGCCACAATGACGAGCACCACAGCCCTGGTTAAAAAAGTGGAAATCTCTGCCCGGTAGTTCAGTTTTTTTCTCCGGTGCGCGATAACTTCCCCTGGAGTCTGCACTTTTCTGCTGCTGTCACGCATCGAACTCACCTCTGCCTGTGGAATTTTCGCCTCTGCCCGCAGGATTTTCACTTCTGCTTGCGGGATTTTCACTTCGCCTTGCGGGATTTACTGGTTTCACCCCTTTCAGACGGGTAATCTCCTCGTCGCGCTCCTTTATCAGAGCTCGCAGCTTTTCCGTCTGGATTTCCAGAATCTTTTCATATTCCTTCTGTATGGTCTCAAGCTGGCGCCATACGTCCGCCTCATCCACGCCTCCAATCAGGCATCTGCGAAACCGCAGATTACGAAAAAGCTCCGCAATCTTCTGCTGGGAACCTTTTGTCTCCCTTCCCGCGCGCTGGACTCTGCTTCTGTCCGGCAGGCTGTGATTTCCCGCCGGACGTTTTTTACTTTTCTTTATCATCTGTCTCTTTCCTGTCAGCTTAAGCGTCTTCTCCTCAAGATGAAGAGCAGGATTGCTCCAAGTGCTGTGCCCGTCATAATCACGTACGGAGCCATGGTTCTGAATAATCCGGTAGGCGTATTGACATCCAATTCATTTAAGAATGTTGCTTGTGTATCTGCCGTCAATGTCCCGGTAAGCACATGACTCTCAATCGGAGTGCCGCCCTCCGGTGTTATAGTCACATCGTAATTTCCATTCGCCTCTGTGACTGTGTACTCGCAGCCATAGGGAAGTGTCAGCACGATAGATTCTCCATGCCGCAGCGTAAACGAATACTCTCCACTCTCCGCCGTCAGAGCCTCTGTTGTCTCACCCTTTGTATAGGCTATGGCTTCGGTATATGCGGAACCGTTTTTCTCAAGAGATAAGGTAAACGTAAAGTCCTTATCTTTATCTCCCATATTTCCGTCTACCGTCTTCGCGATAGTAAGTGTCCGCTGTGCAGGTTCATAGTCGTTTATAAATGCGGCGGTCGCAGAGCCTCCGCCTGCTACTGTGCCAGTCTTTTCTGCCGTATTCGAATCTTCCGTGAGTCTATATCCGCTTGCTTCAAGGTCTGCATTCTGTTCATTTACTTCATAAGACGTATTCGGTGACAGTCCTGCTATCTCATAGCGGTAAACTCCGTCCTCCCCTATCGTAAAATCAGCTAAAGAGACCGATTCCGTTTCGCTATTCAGAGAATAGGTAAACTCCAGTTGTCCTTCCAGAGTCTTCAACGCCTCTGTATCTTCTTCCAGACCTGTGATTTTCTTCTCAATCACAAGCGTTCCCGGATTCAACGGGATGACGGGCATAGGATAGTCTGCCGTCTTCGACTCCCCATTGTAGGTGTACTCCAAAACGGCACGATTCGCTTCATTCGTGTAGACACCGCCTTTGCCGGAAGAAATCCAAGCGCTCTCCTCCAAGCCCGGCACATCCGTATTGTCAGCTCCGGTATCCGGATATGCATTTCCATTATACCGGTAGTTCTCATATGCCTTTTCTGTAGGTTCTATCTGGGCGGTAACCTGATAGGTCCAGCCGTCTTCCAGCTCATAGGTATCCGGGAAATTCAGGGTAATCTGCTTTGATGCAGAATCGTAATTTGCCGTCAGTGTTACGTTGTACTGCTCACCACTTGAGAATGTGACAGAACCATCGCCGCTTGCCACAGTATTTCCATCTTTATCTTTCACGGTAATCTGCAGCGTGCTGTTTTCTGTCAGTGATACATTCTCGCTCAATACATCCGTGATTCCCACATTGGAGAAACGATAATATGTAATTTTAGATTCAATGTCGTCAAATGCTGCCTGCAGAGCCTCTTCATTAGTGCCCTCATAATATCCTGTTGTCGTTCCTTCACTTGCTGAATCTTTCAGATTTTCCAGACGGTCATACTCACTTTCTTTGCCAACTCCCACTGTAAAGAAGAAATTAGCAGACATAGCCCCTACCTGAGTCTGTGCATGACTCATTGCTGTAGCGTCATAACTGCCGCCGTTTCCTGCTGTGTATCCCTGGTCATTATAGTAAAACGTTGGATTTCCATCGGACACAAATACGACTACTGTGCTTGCATTCGCTCGTTTACTTCCCAACAGAGTATTCGCTTCTCTCAATCCCGCTTCATAGTTCGTACCACCGTCTGCATTTGTCCCATTCAATGCACTTGTAAACTGGTTTACATTTTGTGTCCAGGAGCGCGCTACACTTGCATCGTCATATGTCTCATACCCCCAATTGCCGCTGAATGTCACTAATGCGTATCTGGCATCAATATCCTTATTTCCAGAGAGACTGGTCACCATTGTGTTAATCGCACTTCTCGCACTCTGCAACTTAGTAGTCCGGGAATTCTGACTTATCTTGTCGTCCATACTTCCGGACACATCCAGCACAAACACGACATCCACCAGTGCTTTCTGCGTGGTAGAAGAGATACCTCCCGTCACATCCAGCGTGAGGTTGAATGTACCATCCCCATTTGCCGCCACATATTTGCGGTAGCCCGGAGTAATATCCGCCGGTGTATCACCGCCGCCCGGCTGACTGCCTTCGCCTTGCTGGGAGAAGACGAGGTAAATTTCATTATTACTAATATTGTCTCCATTGTTGCCAGAACCTGGTTTAGAATCGTTATTGGAGTATCTCAGCTCATACGATGTACTCCATCCACTTCCAGTTTGTCTAACCTTAATCCACTGAAATGGTGTTTGCTGTGGATTCGCCGATGTTCCGATATATGCCCCTTCATATGTATATCCGGCAGTCTCCGCCTGATTTATACAGTCTGCCGCAACATTCTCGATAGACTGCCATCCATCAGAGGTACGCAGAGATTCAGAGCCCAGCGAAACATTTCCCAGAATCTCATTTCCCTGCGAATCAACCAAATATACTGTTTTGCTATACCAACCGGATACGTATGTAATTGTAAAGGTAGAGAAGCTCTCTACAGAAAACTCTGCTTTCATCTTCTCATCTGAGACTTCGACTGTTCCCTCTGCCGCATCTGCTGCGTCCGCCACAGTCTCCACAGAGATTCCCTCTTCTGTCTCTGCCAGATGCTGCACTGCGATGGTGGAAGCCTCCGCTCCTTCCGGAAGAACGGTGCTGTCTACTTCCATCTCTACCCGGACCTTGTCCGCCTCCGGCTCTATCTCATTTCCGTCGGCATCCAGAAAGCTGATGTCCATAGCGAGGAATCCATCGTATTCCACCGCGCTGTCCTGAAGCGCCTGTTCCGCCTCCGCATACTGCCCGGTGGGGTCGCTCTCTTCCAGCTTCTTTACGGTCAGTGTCGCCCCTTCCGGAAGAACACCTTGGGCTGCGTATGCTTTCACCGATACGCCTTCCGGCTGCTCTGATGGAATGTACTCTGTCAGGTCTGCCTCACTGCCGCCTGCTTCCTGCGCAGAAATTTGGTTTTCCGCGTCTTCTTCGTTCTCTGTCACCCCTGTATCCGCCTGCGTGCCGGTCTCATCCTCCTGCGCCGCCGCTGTTCCGGTGGGAGAAGTGTCCTCCGCAAGAGCAGAGCTCCCCATCACAGATACCAGCATCAGCAGAGTCAACAGAAATGCCAGAGGTTTTCTCATTCTTTTGCGCATTTCACACTCTCCATTCATTACTTAATTCCGCCGGTATATACCGAAGCCCCACTCCCCTCTCTGTCACATAATATTAATTATGTTGTAGCGCGTACTAAAGGAGGGGGTATTATGCAGACGGAAAGTTCACGGACTTTCTTAAATAGAAATACAAAAAATCTGATTTGACATTTTTTCAGGCTGTCCTGCAATAAAAAACATCAATCAGATTCTTTTTCATGTCTTTTTTTATTATTTGGGAGTCGAAAGAATTCACGACAGATAAGCAGAGAAATGTTTTGTAAATTCCTCTGAAGTATTGACTTTATCGATTTGCGGGCTTATAATACAAAAAGCCGAGGTATGTAGCTGAATCATACTATTCTTTACAACATAATTAATATTATGAGGTCATTCTAAAAGGAGATTTAACTTCTCTATTTCGCGTCTCCATTCCCCGATATTTTTCATAGTATATATCCGTGTCACATCCAGACTGCTGTGTCCGAGTATGTCTGCCAGCATTGCCAGATTTTTTGTCAGCCTGTAAAATGTTCTGGCGAAAAGATGGCGGAGGTTGTGAGGAAAAATCTTTTGCGCATCGACGTTTGCCCGTTCTGCAAGCGCTTTCATTTCCCGCCAGATGTTCGAGCGGTCTTTTGACCTGCCATTTTTCGTCAAGAATATCGGACCTGTCTTTATGTTGTTCTTCCTTATATAAAGCTGCAATTTTTTCTGGAGTGCTTTTGTGAGGATGACCACTCTGTATTTTCCTTTGTTTATCACTTCCACACTGCCCTTCTTGACATCCTCCGCCCGAAATGCCTCCAGCTCGCTGATTCGGATTCCCGTTGCCGCTATGGTTTCCATTATTAAAGCTATCTGCTCCCTTCCTTCAGACCTCGCTGTCTGAATCAGCTTTTGATAGTCCTTTTTCGTCAGTTCTTTTTCCTTCTCACAGAAACATTGCCTCTGTATTTTCAGGCGCTTCAATTTCATATGTCCCAGTTCCTGAGATACGAGGAACTGGTTTAGTGCCACCAACATAGAGTTCACGCTGCTGGCGGCATATCGCTCTATCAGCCACGTCTTATATTCCAATAGCGTTTCCTTTGTAAATATCTTTCTCTCTCCAAGATAATGGAAAAAACACTTCACATCGCGGATATATTTTTTCCGGGTCGCCAAAGACGCTTCTCTTTCAATCAGATACTGTTGGAAATCCGCCATCATGCCGTTGTTTACTTGTACTGTCGTCTGTCTCATCTTTTTCCTTCCCTTCAATGTTTCTCCGGAAATGCAGCCTATACACTCCGGATATACTGATAGTGTCCCCGGTTATCTCAACCTGATTCTCACTCGAAACCTAAGCCCAGATAAAATACTAGCGTTGAACCAAGAGACAGCAAAGAAGTATCGCTGTCTTCCCAATCCAACGCTATCATTACGATTTTCCACTTATATTATATATAGATAGATTTTATGTTGTTATATTCGCATATTATATTATAAAAACTGTTAAACAAAAATCTTTTTCATTATACCATTTTCCATATCATCAATGCTATAAATGTGTTCCATCACATTCTCTGCTCATTTTTAGAGATCAAGGCTATTGGGGTCTAACAGAAAATCCATAATCCCCATTACAACGATACCTTCCTCATTACGCCAGAGCTTAATATTGTCCTTAACAACAATCATTTTTTTGAAAGAGTCACCAATACGCACCAAAGAGCTTTTCTCCTGTTTCATCTTCTCTTCGTCCGGGATAGAGAACGCCGACTGGATGTAGTATCGTTTGCTTCCCTTATTACAGATAAAATCAACCTCTAAACGCTTGCGAATCGACTTTCCGTTTTCATCTCTTTGTGAGTAGTCTACTACTCCGACATCTACATTGAAACCACGGACGAGAAGTTCATTGTAGATGATATTTTCCATGATATGGTTTTCTTCCTGCTGACGAAAATTAAGCTGCGCATTACGAAGTCCTACATCAGTAAAATAATATTTAAATGGAGAAGCGATATACTTCTTTCCCTTAATGTCGTATCGTTCCGCCCTGCTGATGAAGAACGCATCTAAAAGATAGCCAATATATGCGCTGACAGTTTTATCGCTGACAGGAATACCGTTGCTTGCAAAAGTGTTTGATAACTTTAACGGATTGGTTAGAGAACCTACAGCAGAAGCAAGAACATTGAGTAAAGCCTCCATGACATAATCCCCTCGAAGACGATTTCGCTCCTCAATATCCTTCAGATATAATTCCCGGCACAAATCAATCAAATATTTTGACTTCAGTTCATCACTATTACGGCTTAAGATTAATGGCAGACCGCCATAGGTATAATAGTCGTTCCAAGCTTCATATTTATCGCCCGGATATGCTGACAAATATTCAGAAAAGGACAGAGGATATACGCGGATTTCATCTCCTCGCCCCCGAAATTCCGTTAAAACATCAGAGGAGAGAAATTTCGAGTTACTGCCGGTCACATAGATGTCTACATTTTCTCTGCGATTAAGCCCGTTTAATACTGCTTCAAATCCGCTGCACAGTTGAACTTCATCCAGAAAAATATACCACATATCGTCGTCCGTCAAGCGCTCTTTTATATAAGCACTCAATCTTCTGCTTTCGCGCAGTTCTTCATATTCCTCGTCATCTAATGGAATACGTATGATTCTGGAAGCATTAATGCCCGAATCCAACAGATATTGATAATACAGCTTGAACAACAAATAGGATTTTCCGCACCGACGAATTCCGGTCACCACTTTTATCAAACCATTTTCCCGCCGCTCAATGAGTCGATTTAGATATATGTCGCGTTTGATTGCCTCCATGCCTCACCCTCCTGTTCGGATTTTTGCATATTGCTACATTTTCTCGTAATTTGCAGTGTCAGTATACACCCTCCACATAGCAAAGTCAACCTCATAGCTATAGTATATTCCGATTTTTTAAGAAAATACGCAATTATCCGTAATAAGAGAAGCGCAAGATAAACTGGATTCAGTTTGGTCAAATCCTGAAAAATTTTGTCAAAGTCCATCAGCCCTTTTGGGTACAAAAAAGCCCGGAAAACCGCATGGTTCCGGGCTTTTTGAACATTTTTGAATTGGTTTGTACGACCTGTTATCTCTTAGAGAACTGCGGTGCTCTTCTCGCTGCTTTGAGACCGTATTTCTTACGCTCTTTCATACGCGGGTCACGTGTCAGATAACCAGCGGATTTCAGAACCGGTCTGTAATCAGCGTCAGCTTCCAGAAGCGCTCTTGCGATACCGTGGCGGATTGCTCCAGCCTGTCCGGTGTAACCACCGCCATGTACATTTACCAGCACATCGAATTTATCCAGTGTCCCGGTAGCAACGAGCGGCTGGCGTACGACAACTTTCAGTGTCTCCAGTCCAAGATACTCGTCGATGTCTCTTTTATTGATTGTAATCTTGCCTGTTCCAGGTACAAGATATACTCTTGCGATAGATTTTTTTCTTCTTCCTGTTCCATAATATTTTGCGTTAGCCACTGTAATGTCCTCCTTTCAACCTTTCCTTAAAATGCCAGTGTTTCTGGTTTCTGAGCCTGATGTGCATGCTCTGGTCCGGCATAAACATGAAGCTTTTTAATCATGTCTCTTCCCATAGGTCCTTTCGGAAGCATTCCTTTGACAGCCAGCTCAATTACTTTTTCCGGTTTCTTTGCCATCATCTCTGCAAGTGTAGTCTCTCTCATGCCGCCTACATAATCAGAGTGATTGTAGTAAATCTTCTGCTGTAATTTCTTTCCTGTAACTTTTACTTTCTCTGCGTTTACAACGATTACATAATCGCCTGTATCAATATGAGGTGTATATTCCGGTTTATTCTTACCTCTCAATACTTTTGCAACTTCAGAAGCAAGACGTCCTAAAGTACACCCTTCTGCATCAACCACATACCATTTTCTTTCAATCTTGTCAGGGTTAGCCATATACGTTTTCATGGGTATTCCTCCTACTAATCATTTCATCTATAACATTGCTTTTATATATGAAATCAGTACACTCCGGGGCTATGGCGTATACTGTTTCTCCTTATGTCATGCTGTAATATTATAGTACCTGGCAGCACCCGTGTCAAGCTTTTTCTTTTATTTCCAGTTTGTTTTCACCCTCTTTTGACAAATTGGAAATCATCTTCTCCTGCACCATAATCTTAAGTCCCTGCTTTTTATCCTTTATGAGAACATCATCGTGTTCTCCGCCAAATTCACCGTCCAGTGTCCAGGGAATTTCCTCCAGAGATTCAAAACGTATGCTCCCTGATTTGAAGGAATACATGTGCTTAGAGTCAATTTGCTTGAGGAGGAGTGCACCCACAATCTCGTTCAGTTCTATGGGATTCTTCGGCATCTTGATGAGTGTCACCTCAAACTCGCCGTCATCGAATACCACGTCCCGTCCTATGATACCTTTAAATCCTCCCACGGAGCGGGAATTTGTCACCATACCATAAATAAACTCGTCCTCAATCTCTCCGCCCTCGTACGTCACTTTTATCCGATAGGAAGGAATGTTGAAGAGCCTTTTCGCGCCTTCCAGCACATAGGCAAGGTGCCCCAGCACATTTTTCATGCTCTGCTTCGTCTCATAGGAAACGTCCGTAAAAAGCCCGAATGCCGCGATATAAATAAAATAGTCATCGTTGAACATTCCCACATCGCATGGGAAAGGCACGCCGTTTACAACAGTATCCGCCGCTTCCAGTATGTTGCGGGATATGTGGAGACTGTTAGCAAAGTCGTTGGTCGTTCCGGTGGGAATATACCCGATTGGCACTCGTTTTTCCCTGAAAGACATCCCTGTCACCACCTCGTCCAGCGTCCCGTCCCCGCCGCTGCATGCTACCAGGTCGTAGTCCTCTGTATAACTCTGCATCTTAGCAAGAGCGTCATGGTATTTCTGTGTGGGATAGACTGTCACTTCATAGCCGCCCTTCACGAAAATATCCAGCACATCCGCCAATTTGGGTTTTAAAAGTCCTGTCCCGGCATTTGGATTATAGATAAACAACATTTTCTTCATCTTTTCCCCTCCCGTTCTCTGCAGCGGTCTGTCTTCACACCACCTGTACCCGGCACGGCAGCCGCCTCAAATCACATCTGTGTTTTTATGATAAAAGAGGCTGTACAAAAGTACAACCTCCTTTTTTATTCTATTCTTATCATCTGGCTGATGTTTTTTGTCGTATTCCTTGCGTGAAACAAAATATTAACATTTTGCCATTGTAAAAAATGTCTTGATTCCCTCGGCAGCTTTCTTCTCATCATCGCCCTCTGTCACTACCGTAAGTTCTTCCCCCTCCGCAAGGCTCAGGCTCATCATTCCCATAATGCTCTTTGCATTGATTTTCTTTCCATTTACCATAATATAAATCTGGCTTGCGTACTGGCTTGCCTCCTGTACCAACAATGCAATCGGTCTTCCGTCGAGACCTTTACTGTGCCTTACTACGACTGGTGTTTTAATCATAATAATCCTCCTTGTTCTTGCCTTACCTTCTCTGCCATCTCGCTCAGCTTCCTGAGTCTGTGATTGACCCCTGACTTCCCGACAGGGGGTGAAAGGAGTTCACCCAACTCCTTCAGAGTCGCCTCAGGATATGCCAGGCGGGCAAGTGCAATTTCCTCCAATCCCTCGGACAACTTTTCAAAACCAATCGTATCCCTCAGATATGTAATATCTTCTACCTGTTTCACTGCAGCGGATACGGTTTTGTTAATGTTGGCAGTCTCACAATTTACCTTTCTGTTTACGGAATTGCGCATTTCTTTGAGTATCCTGACATTTTCCAGTTCCATCAAAGCGACGTGCGCTTCCATAATATTTAAAATATCTACTATCTGTGACCCTTCCTTCAGGTATACGACATAAGATTTTTTTCTCTGGACTGTCTTGGCATCCATGTCAAACCCGCATATCACTTCCTGAAGCTTCAGCGACAACTGTTCAGAAGCGCAGACAATCTCAAAATGATAAGATTTCTTAGGGTCGCTCATGGAACCCGCCGCCAGAAACGCACCTCTGATAAATGCACGCCTGCAGCATGTCTGCTTTATCACAAGTGGATTTACTGAAACGAACTCTCCACACTCTGAGACTGAAGTGTCCATCATCTTCGCTGCCTGAAGTATCCGCACGGCATCTTCGTGTCGCCTTACGATGACTGAATACGATACGCTGTGCTTCAAAATGTTTCTCCGGATAGAGATATCAGCTTTTATATTAAATGTTTTTTCTATTAATGTAAAGACCTTTCTTGCAACTACCAGATTTTCCGTGCGGATTTTTAAACTGTAACGATTAAACCGGTTGATGACGACAGTCCCGCATAACGCCAGTATTGCCGTCATTTCCGCAATCTGGCAGTGCCTTGCCGGGCTGATTTTCCTGCCCGTCTCTTCTTTTACTTTTCCGGAAAATGACATGTTCTCTTACCTGTCCTTCTATTGACTTTCTTTTCCTGTTCCCAGTCTTCGCATTCTTTTAAGCTTAATCTTGCTGTCTTTCTATTTTCTCTTTGTGACAGCGTCTTTTTCAATATCTCTGTGCTCTATGCGGACTCCGTAATTCTCCTCCGGCTTAAGGCTCGCATACAATGCGTTGGCGAGCGTTACACTGCGATGTTTCCCGCCGGTACAACCAATCGCTACCACGAGCTGGTTCTTGCCCTCCAGAATATAGTTTGGTATCAAAAACGCCATCATATCCTCTAATTTTGAGAGGAAAATTCTGCCTTTATCATTCGCCATCACATAATCCTGCACTTCTAAGTCATTTCCTGTCTTATGCTTCAGCTCTTCGATGTAGTAGGGATTTGGCAGAAAGCGTACATCAAATACAAGGTCCGCGTCCTCCGGGATGCCATATTTGAATCCGAACGACATGACCGTGATGTAAAGGTTTTTGAAATCCTTCCCCTCCACAAAAATTTTCTCCAGCTCCAGGCGCAGTTCCCGTGTCAGCATCTTACTTGTATCCAGTATATACGTCGCCTTCATTTTTAAGAACGCAATCTTTTCTCTTTCTCTCGCGATTCCCTTGTCGATTCTGCCCGGTCCGCTCAAAGGGTGCTGTCTCCTCGTCTCCTTGTAACGTTTCACCAGAACATCATCCCTGGCATCCAAAAACAAAATCTCATAGCGGATACCCATCTCGTCAATCTGACGCAGACTCTCCTCCAGTCCCAGGAAATCCTGACCGCCTCGTATATCAATTCCCAGAGCGGTCTTCGATATCTCGGTATCCTGCGCGGAGAGCATCTCCGCAAATTTTGTCATCAGAGGAATGGGAAGATTGTCCACGCAAAAATATCCCATATCCTCCAACATTTTTAATGCTGTAGACTTTCCCGCACCGGACATTCCGGTCACGATTACAAATCTCATGCCTAAAACTCTCCTATCCTTTTGACCTCAGGCTCCAGCCTCACGCCGGAATTTTTCTCCACTCTGTCAGTCACCTCGTTCATCAGCCTCATAACTTCCGCTGCTGTAGCATTCCCCCGGTTGATGACGAATCCGCAGTGCTTCTCTGACACCTGGGCATCTCCCACACGAAATCCCCGAAGTCCCGCTTCCTGTATCAGCTTTCCGGCGAAATATCCCTCCGGGCGTTTAAAGGTACTGCCCGCGCTGCCGTACTCCAGCGGCTGCTTCGTCACCCGGCGTTCCTTCAAATCCTCCATCTTATCCCTTATCTCCTGCGGGTTTCCCGGCTGAAGCACAATCTCTGCTCCCAGAACGATATAACCTCTTTTGGAAAAAATACTGGTCCGGTACCCCAGCTCCATCTCCTCCACTGGGAGAGAGAACACATTTCCCTCCATATCCAGCACTTCCGCGCTCTTTAAAACCTGCTTCATCTCGCCGCCGTATGCCCCGGCATTCATCATCAGCGCTCCGCCCAGAGTGCCCGGAATCCCGGAAGCAAACTCGAATCCTCCAAGACCTGCCTTAAGCGCCTCCGCCGCAATCTTGGAAAGCAGCGCGCCCGCCTGAGCGTAAATGCAGTTATCCTGAACCCGGACCTCATTCATTCTCTTAAAAATCTGTATCACAGCTCCCCGGTAGCCCTTATCCCCCACCAGCAGGTTGCTGCCATTCCCCATAATATAAAAGGGCATATCCGCTTCCCTGCACAGCCGGATGACCTGCGCGAGTTCCTCTGCCGTCCCCGGCATAATGAAATAGTCTGCCGGACCGCCAATCCGAAATGTGGTGTGGCGGCTCATGGGCTCGTTGGTCAGTATCTGCTCATCCCCGACAATGCTGCATATATCCTTATAAAAATCCATTTTCTACCTCGTTTCCTGGTTCTTTTCTCCTTCATCATACAACAATGTGCGGGTAAAGTAAAGGCGTCACTGCCGGACAAAGTAAGCACGCCATGTTGCAAAAATCCGCAAAATAGTGTATATTGAAAAGGTATCTGTACTATTTTGAATTTTTAAGTACCAAAGGAGTGAACATTACTATTGGACTCGAGTGACACCATACAATTTATTATATTGATTTTTCTTCTAGCACTTTCTGCTTTCTTTTCTTCCGCAGAGACTGCGCTGATGACTGTAAACAAAATGCGGATGCGCTATCTTTCCGACAACGGAAACAAGCGCGCGAAGATGGTCCTGGATATCACGGAAAACCACACATCCAAGATGCTGAGCGCGATTTTGATTGGAAATAACATCGTCAATCTTTCCGCTTCTTCGCTGTCAGCCACCATCGCTTATGATTTCGGCGGTTATATGGTGAGTATCGCGACCGGTATCCTGACATTTGCTGTCCTTGTATTCGGTGAAATCACACCGAAGAACTTTGCGACTATACACGCGGATAGCGTTGCGCTGCTGTATATTCCGATTATCCGTATTTTTATGACCGTCATGACGCCTGTCATTTTCGTCATCAACTTGTTTGCGCGCGCAATCCTCTTTATCCTGCGAGTAGACCCAAATGCAAAAAATAATACAATGACAGAGGATGAACTGCGCACCATCGTGGACGTAAGTCATGAGGACGGGGTCATTGAATCCGAAGAAAAAGAAATGATTTACAACGTGTTCGACTTAGGAGATGCCAAGGCAAAGGATGTCATGGTTCCCAGAGTGCAGATTACGTTTGCGGACGTCAACAGCACCTATGAAGAGTTGATTGAGATATTTCGGGAGGACAAGTTTACCCGTCTCCCCATCTATGAAAACACTACCGACAATGTCATCGGTACAATTAACATGAAGGACCTTCTGCTGTTTGACAATGACAAACTCAGTTCCTTCCATGTGCGGGATATCTTAAGGGAAGCATATTTTACCTATGAGTACAAAAACATCTCTGAACTGCTTGTAGAAATGCGGGACGCTTCCTTTAACATTGCCATCGTTCTCGACGAGTATGGCGAGACAGCCGGACTGATTACTCTGGAAGATATCCTGGAAGAGATTGTGGGCGAGATTCACGATGAGTATGATGAGAATGAAGAGGACTTCATCCGCGAAATCAGCGACCGGGAGTATGTCATCGAAGGCTCTGTCAGCCTGGACGATGTAAATGATGAACTGGACTTAGATTTAGAATCGGAGGATTATGATTCTCTGGGCGGTTTTCTCATCGAACATCTGGACCGCCTTCCGGAAATGGGCGACGAGGTGACGACAGAAAATGGAATCCGTCTGGTGGTGGAAAAACTGGACAAGAACCGTGTAGAACGTGTCCATGTCTATCTCCCGGAGGAATCTGCTAAAGAAGATGAAGCAGAGGAAAAGCAGGAAAAAAACTCCGCGAAATAAACTTTTCACAGAGACATTCCCTCCCGCATATCCTGATAGAAAGGATACACGGGAGGGCTTTTTATGCCTTATTCAATTATGCTGGATGCCGGACATGGCGGGCGTGACCCCGGCGCAGTATACAACGGGCGTCAGGAAAAGGACGACACGCTTGCCCTGACACTCGCCATCGGAGAAATCCTTCAAAACAACGGACTCGATGTAGAGTATACCCGTACAACGGACGTTTACGAATCTCCTTACCAGAAAGCTATGGAAGCAAACAATGCCGGCGTTGACTTTTTCGTGTCCATACACCGCAATTCTTATCCCACGGACAACACCGTCTCCGGTGTGGAATCACTTGTCTACAACAAATCAGGAATCAAACTGCAAATGGCAGAGAATATCAACGAACAACTGGAAGCGATTGGATTTATCAATCTCGGCGTGAAGGAGCGCCCCGGACTGGTCGTTCTTCGGCGCACAAACATGCCTGCTGTCCTGGTGGAAGTCGGCTTTATCAACTCGGATACAGACAATGAACTCTTTGACGACAATTTTGATGCCATCGCGCAGGCAATCGCTGCCGGAATCCTCGACACCCTGGAATTGGACCATGATATACTCCCGCCCGGCTACAGTGTGCAGGTCGGCGCGTTCCGCAACCAGGCGAACGCCACCCGCCTGGAGAATGAATTAAAAGAACAGGATTTCCCCGCGGAAACAGTGGAGGAAAACGGGCTTTACCGGGTTTTTGTGGGAAGTTATACGACTCTGGACGATGCGGCAGATATGGAGAGAAGGCTGAAACAGGCTGGATATCAGACCGTTGTTGTAGGAGTCTGAAAAATGAAAAGACGGGCTTCATGCTGCTGACATACATTCCTGCCGGATGGATAGTATCTCTGGGAGAAATGGAGGAAGCAGCACGAAACCCATCTATTACTTAAAATCTGATTAAATTGCACTATACTCAGGAGGGATTATATGACTTACTCTCTCACAAGCACTTTCACAATCTCCGCCATATACATGACATGGTAATCTTTATTGGGATACCATCTTTCATCCAATCCGTCATCCTGGGTAAAGTACTCGGGCGCCATCTCCTGGCGATACAGCTTCCGGCAGACGAAGACCATATCCGCCTCCTCAAACGCTGTCGTCCCATCCACATACATCGGGGTCAGACCTGCTTCCTTCTCCTTATCGCAGTCTCTCCCGGACTTGCTTCCGCAGATATTGAGAGCGTTTCTGTGCTTCTCGCTGTAGAAAGAGAGAGTGAAAAGTCCTTCTGCATCCACAAATTCTTTGGTATATCTCTGGGGACGGATATAGGCAGTGACGACCTGTTTTCCCCACATGATACCCACTCCGCCCCAGCTTGCGGTCATGGTGTTGTGCTTTTTCTCATCTCCTGCTGTTATGAGCATCCACTCTTTCCCAATTTTAGTAAAGGGATTAAACTGTAACGACTCTATTGCTGCTTCTTTAAATGCCATGATGATTACCTCCTTCTTTCATTTAAGATTCGCGCGCGCGTCTTGCGCGCACGGCAGTTATTTTCTATCTAAAATAATCTTGCGGAAATTCTTCTTGCCTTTCTTGAGCACAACTCCGTCATTTTCAAAGGATTCCTGTCCGAATACGGTGGCGATATCTGTTATCTTCTCTCCATCCACGGAAGTACCTCCCTGCTGAACCGCGCGTCTTGCCTCGGACTTTGACGGAACCAGCCCGCTCTTTACCAGAAGAGTGAGAATATCTATCTTTCCGTCTGTGAAGTCTGCATCGTTAAGCTCTGTGGTCGGCATCTGAGCCGCATTTCCCTGGCTGAACAGGGCACGCGCGCTCTCCTGCGCTTTCTTCGCCTCTTCCTCTCCGTGAACCAGCTTGGTCAATTCAAAGGCGAGAATCTCCTTCGCTGTGTTGAGCTGTGCGCCTTCCCAACTGTCCATTCTGTCGATTTCCTCCAGCGGCAGGAAGGTAAGCATGCGGATACATTTAAGCACGTCGGCATCCGCCACATTTCTCCAATACTGGTAGAAATCGAAGGGTGAAGTCTTCTCCGGGTCAAGCCATACCGCGCCGGATTGTGTTTTCCCCATCTTTTTGCCCTCGGAATTTAAGAGCAGCGTAATCGTCATAGCGCTCGCATCTTTTCCGAGCTTACGGCGAATCAGTTCGGTACCCGCCAGCATATTGCTCCACTGGTCGTCGCCGCCGAACTGCAGGTTACAGCCGTATTTCTGGTACAGTGCATAGAAATCGTACGCCTGCATAATCATGTAGTTAAATTCCAGGAAGCTCAAGCCCTTCTCCATCCGCTGCTTGTAGCACTCCGCCGCCAGCATACGGTTTACGGAGAAATGCGCGCCCACTTCTCTCAACAATTCCACATAGTTCAAATCCAGCAGCCAGTCCGCGTTATTTACCATCATGGCTTTTCCCTCAGAAAAATCAATAAAGCGGCTCATCTGCTTTTTGAAGCAGTCGCAGTTGTGCTGAATCTGCTCTGGCGTCATCATGGAGCGCATATCACTCCGTCCGGACGGGTCCCCAATATACCCGGTTCCCCCGCCAATCAAAGCAATCGGTTTATTTCCCGCCATCTGCAGACGCTTCATCAGACACAGCGCCATGAAATGCCCCACATGAAGGCTGTCCGCCGTAGGGTCAAACCCGATGTAAAATGTCGCCTGTCCGTTGTTTACCAAATCCCGGATTAATTTCTCGTCTGTCACCTGCGCAATCAGACCTCTCGCCTGCAGTTCTTCATAAATTCCCATGTTTATTTCCTCCTATTTAAAAAGTGTGTGTTTGGCGCACACTCGCGCCAAAGCGCGGCTGCGTCAGCAGCCATTTTCCTCTGCGCAAAAGTGCGCATCCCCCGGAGGGTTTTATTTAAAAGGAAAGTTCGTTTCCTTTTAAATAAAAGAAGTCCTTATTGCTCTCGCAATAAGGACGAATCATTTCCGTGGTACCACCTTACTTCACCGACAGCTCACACTGCCAGCCTCATCAACTGCATGATTACTACAGCCCGGCACGGTAACGTGTGCCACTCCGCCGCAGCCTACTAAAGCACTTTTCTCTCGTCTGCCCTATGCTTCGCCCTCTCTTGTTTTATGCGTGCACAGTGCAAAGGAGACCTCATTCGGTGCGGGGCTTAGAGATGTATTCACAAATGGCGGTATCATGCGCCTCTCATCAACCGGCTGCTCTCTGTTTTCTCCGCGATTCCTCCCTGCGTGATTTACCTTTGTGCATCTCCGCATGAAAATCGGAGAGTGCTTTCTCTCACTGCAAAGGAATCCATCTGCTACTTGTTCTCTTCATCGCCTGTTTTATATCTGCTGAAATCTTATCTTATTCCGCCTGTTTTGTCAAGAGCCAACTTCCTGTTTCCCAGCCGCGCAGCTTGACGTATCATTCTAATCCTCCGACTTGCGCAGTTCTTCGAGTCTGCCTTCCAGGAGCATCTCGATAGCATATGCCACTCCATCTTCCCGGTTGGAAGGGGCGAGATAAGCAGACACTTCTTTGAGCTCATCCACCGCGTTTCCCATGGCAACACAGGCACCGAAATCCATGGAAAGCATGGAATAATCGTTGAGGCTGTCCCCCAACACCATGACTTCCTCCATGCGGTAGCCAAGTTTTTCAATATACCACTTGAGTACCGGACCTTTTTGCGCCTCCTTGCCCGTGACTTCCACATTGTCCAGCGAGGATGCCGCGGACGCGATGCCATCTATCTTTTCGATTTCTTCTTTGATTCTCTGAATAATATCTAGATTCGTGGAAAACAGAAAAATCTTGAAAACCTGGATTTTCTGCTCTTTTATACTCTCCATCCCCGGAATCACGTTTGTTGATTTGCGGTACTCTTCGTAAAACGGGTCGGCCAGAATCTCTTCCCTCGTCTTATTCATATGGAAAAGCTGTATCTGAGCAATGAGGAAATCTTCTACTTCCCCTTCTGTTCCCACAAGACCGTCATTTCCATCTGTGAAAATATAGGCGGCAACGCCATGCCTGTCCGCAATCTCCAGAACCGCTTCCACGTCCTCCTCCCTCATGGGAATGGTACGTATAATCTTTCCCGTCTCATCGCGCACTTCGGAACCGCTGGCAACAATCTGCGGGCAGCGTATACCGGAAGGATTCAGCGGCAGTCCCGCCTCCTCGTATCCCCTGCCGGTTGCCACGACGAAACGGATTCCCGCTTCCTGCGCCCGTTTGACCGCCCGAATGGTTCGCTTCGATATCTGATGTTCTTCATTTAACAGTGTCCCGTCTAAATCGGACGCAATCACTTTAATCATGGTTCTTTCAAACTCCTTTTAGTACTTCTGCCGCCTGTCTGATGAGCTTTGCATCCGTCTGCCAGATTTCGTACTCACTGAATCCCGGAAATCCCATGCTGACTCCTTCTTTTCTAAACTCCATGCGGCTGTCCCTGATGATTTTCCCGGACATATGGTAAGAGGTAACTCCTGTACAGGGAATCAATCTTTTTATCGTATCCGGTGTGATACCGGCTCCCGCCAGAATATCAACTCTTCCGGCGCTTCTTTTCACCAGCTCTGCCAACAGTGTCCTTCCTTCCCATGCGGAATTCTTCTGTCCGCTCGTCAGGATAGTGCCGATGCCAAGAGATACCGCCTGCTCTAACGTCTCAAAAGGGTCTCTGCACACATCAAACGCCCTGTGCAGCGTATAGTCTATCCCTGGAGCCGCACACAGGATTTCCTCCATCTGTTCTGTATTCAGAGACCCGTCCGGTTTTAAAATTCCGGTAACGATTCCGCTAACGCCCAGCTCCCGGTACATCTGCGCTTCTTCTTTCATAACGCAGAACTCATACTCATCATAACAGAAATCCCCAAACCTCGGACGCAGCAAAACACGGATATCCAAATCCGTGTTCTGCTGTACTTCTTTCACCAGAGCTCTCCCCGGTGAAGTACCACCGATAATTAAATTGCTGCACAGCTCTACCCGGTCCGCTCCGCCTCTCTGGGCTTCCACTGCGGACCGTACACTGTCCACACATACTTCCAGTAAATATCTCATCTTTTTCCTACCTTGGAATCTTTGACAATGCCGCCTCATCGCACACGAGGATGACATCTCTGTGAAGCTGAAGGACAGAAGCCGGTACCTTCGGCGTCACATCCCCGAAAAATGCCTTTGCCACGATATCCGCCTTATCCTCTCCGCTCGCCACGAGCAGGATTCTCTTTGCCTTCATGATAGTGCCGATACCCATAGTATACGCCTGTCTCGGCACATCGTCCGCGGATGCGAAGAAGCGTTTATTTGCCTCAATGGTGCTCTCGGTAAGGTCTACACAATGTGTTTCCTTCTCAAATACGTCAGCAGGCTCATTGAACCCGATATGTCCGTTATGTCCCAGTCCCAGAAGCTGCAGGTCAATTCCGCCCAGTGAGCGAATCAGCGCCTCATATCTGCTGCATTCCTTCGCAGCATCCGGCTCCATGCCGTTTGGCACGTTTGTATTCTCCGGGTCGATATTCACGCGGTCAAAAAGGTTTTTGTGCATGAAATAATAGTAACTCTGGTCATTTGTTCTCTCCAGCCCTTTGTATTCATCCAGATTCACGGTCTTTACCTGCGAAAAATCCAAATCGCCCCTCTCATACCGCTCTGTCAGGCAGTCATATGTACCGATAGGCGTGGAACCTGTCGCCAGACCGAGTACACAGTCCGGTTTCAGCAATATCTGCGCGGATATGATATTCGCTGCTTTTCTGCTCATTTCCTGGTAGTCTTTTGCTTCATAGATTCTCATGATTTTTCTTCCTCCTCTATGCAACGGATTGTCCTGCGGTGCCATACCAGAAGGGCTTTTTCTGCGATAGGGCTGTCCGAAAAACCTTTCTATAGCAGAAAAACCAGATTTTCAGAATATAAAGAGCTCTACTCTATTCCTCGAAATCTGGTTTTGCCTCCATCCATAACAATCCAGTCTTTTAACTAATTTCATACTAACAATTACTGGGGTAAATGTCAAGATTCCTTCTTATGCTTTTCCGCAAAGTGATAACCCCCGGCATGCCCGCAGTATTTCCGTAACTGAATAGGACATTGCTTTATAATATGTAACAAAATCAACAGTCAATCATAGCCTGCTTTGCCTTTTCAATATCTTCTTTATCCTTCATGGGACAAAGAACGTTCATAATGATAGCAACGATACATGTAGCGGCCACTGAATCAGAGAAGATGAAGCGTAGTATAGCCGGGAGATGCGCCACTGCTGCCTGGTCCGCGGCAAGTCCGAGCCCGAGGGCAAATGTAACGCCCATAACAAGAATATTTCTCTCGCTGAATCCGGCTCTGGAAATCATCTTGATTCCGTTGAGCAGAATCATACTGAATACAGTAATAATGGAACCGCCGAGTACCGGAGCCGGAATTGTAGAGAAGATTGCTCCCAGTTTCGGACAGAACCCACAAATCATCAGTACAAATGCGCCTACTGCAATACACCATTTGTTCACCACTTTTGTCATAGACACGATACCGGCATTTTGTCCGAATGCTGTGTTCGGCAGTGCATTGAAAAGAGCGGCTGTTGTAGAACCGAGAGCATCGGCGAGAATAGCGCCGGATGTCTCTTTTTCTGTTGCGTCACGGTCAAAGCCCGCAATTGTAATACCTCCGGTATTACCGATTGTTTCCAGTCCTGACGTAACATAAATTGCTGCAAAGCTTAAAATCGCCGGAGCAGAAAACGTAAGGTCGAACTGAAGCGGCAGCGGAAGGCTGAACCAAGCAGCTTCTGCAATTGAGGATGTGTCTACCAGACCTAACGGCAGACAGACAATATAACCTGCAACCAGACCAATCAAAATGGCGGAACTCTTAACAAGCCCTTTTCCGAATCTCTGGAGAACTACAACGAGAGCAAGCACTCCGAAAGCGATTGACAGATTCAGCGGGCTGCCGTAATCAGGAGAACCTGCGCCCCCTGCAAAATATCCGACACCTGCGCTCATCAGATTCACACCGATTGTAACCAACGTACTTCCAACGACCAGTGGCGGGAAAAAGCGGCGGATGTATTTGTAAAAGAATCCCATGATAACCTCTACAAAACTGCCTACAAGGCTGGCACCCAGTACTGCACCGATACCGCCTGCTGCGGCAACAGTCGTAGCTGTGGGTACAAATGTGAAGGAAGTTCCCATGACAATCGGCAGATTCGCGCCAATCTGGAATTTCTTTCCCAGCTTAATCGGATAAAGCTGGACAAATGTCGTCAGCCCTGAAACAAACATTGCACACTGCATCATAATGACCATATCTGCTCCTACAAGACCGCAGGCGCCGGCAATAATCATAATCGGCGCGAGGTTTGAAGCAAACATTGCCAATACATGCTGCATACCGAGAGGGAGAGCTGTACGGAGTCTTGGTTTTCCTTCCAACTGGTAAATCAGTTCCTGGTCGAGCTGAGCTTTTGTTTTTGCGGATGTTGTATTTGTATCCATATAATCTAATCTCCTTATAAAATGCTCTATTTAATTGTGAGGGTTACTAGTGTGCTGTATCATTGACTTTCAGTATAATGATACAATACACTAGCGCGAAAGATAATCCTTTACAAGCACATCTGCCTGTGCATACTCTTTTTCTTCATCAACTGTAACCAACTCTCCATGGCGGACAGTAACCTTTCCGTTTACGACAGTATAGTCAACAGGACCTTTCCAACCAACCGTACCGAGAAGTGATTTCTCATCCAAATCAGCGCCAACCATTTCCAGACGGCGGGTATCAATCATAAATAAATCACCGGCTTTTCCGACTTCTAAGGCGCCGATATCATCGCGTCCCAGAATCCGTGCACTTCCGTTGGTTGCAATCTTCAATACATCGTAACCGCTCGGAGCCTTGTGGCTGGAATTAAGGCGGTGGAGAAGATAGGCAATGCGCAGTTCTTCCAGAAGATTAGAGCCATCGTTGCTTGCACTGCCGTCTACAGCCAGACCTACAGGAACATCCAGCTTAAGCATATCCGGAATACGGCAGATTCCGGAACTGAGCTTCATGTTTGAAATCGGGCAGTGCGCCACACCGGTTCCTGTTTCGGCAAGCAGACGGAGCTCCTCATCGTTAAAATGAATGCCGTGCGCATACCACACATCCGGTCCGGTCCATCCGAGTGATTCCATGTAAGCAAGAGGTCTCATACCGCAGCGTTCCAGAACAAATTGCTCTTCATCCTTTGTCTCACACAGATGTGTGTGGAGACGCACGCCCAAATCACGGGCAAGTATTGCAGACTGGCGAAGTAAATCCTCTGTTACACTAAACGGGGAACATGGCGCCAGAGCAACCATATTCATGGAGAATCTTGAAGAATCATGATATTTTTCTACCGCTTTCTGACTGTCTTTCAAAATCTCATCCACTGTCTGTACAACACTATCAGGCGGAAGCCCTCCGTCTTTTTTGCTGAGACTCATACTTCCGCGGGAAGCGTACATGCGGATTCCCAAATCTTTTGCCGCGGAAAACTGTGCATCCAAAAGACCATCAGCACAGTTCTGCGGAAATACATAATGATGGTCAAAACATGTGGTACATCCGTTTTTCATCAGCTCGCCCATTCCGGTTATGGAACTGTGGTAAATGACATCTTCATCCAGATTCTTCCAAATTTCATAAAGTGTAGTCAGCCATTCAAACAATTCCATATTCTGAACCTGAGGCAGATTACGGCTGAATGTCTGATACAGATGATGATGGGTATTAATCAGACCCGGATACACGATATATCCTGTTCCGTCAATGACTTCATCCGCATCTTTGAGTTCCTCGCCAATATAAGTAATGACTCCGTCTTCGATGAGCAAATTACTGTTTTTGAAAACATTATCCTTTGCATCACAGGTGACAATGCTAGTTGCATTTTTAATAAACAAACGTAACATTTGTTTCCCTCCCTATGCATAATTAATTCTTTGGAATATAAGCCCTGGTATAAGATGTACTGACATCTTACTTAAATGTTCTCCGAGAAGCCAGATATTCGGAGATACCTGCCTCTGGCCAGACAAGTATTGGGCGATGGATGTGTACCGGTTTTTAAACAACCACAGGTTTGCGGCAATAAAAAAACTACCGAAATAGACTTGACAGTTAAATGCAATTAAGCAAATAACCTATAGTCAACTATTCGGTAGTTGGTAGAAACGTCCATCCAAATTATGGACTTATATAGGTGTTATTTAATACAACGCGATTATATAGTATATACATAATAAAGTCAACATTGTTTTTGGAAGACCGGCATTTTGCACAAAATTAACCCACTTTTAGACAACACCAGAAATCCTTGGTAGTGAATTTTATACAACTGCAATGCCCGTCTTAATTTTATCTAGCACTCGCCGGTCTGTGTTATTTCGCGCCTAGAACTCTTTACACAACAGAAAGTCTGCAATATGCATTGTTTTAATCCCTTTATAATTGCCATCGGCAAACAAATCTGTTCTCAGAACATACTTCGGATAGTTATCTTTGATTTGCAGAAGACGTTCATACTCTCTTTTTTCTGTCTTCTCCGAACGAATCTCTTGTGTTACCTGAACGTATAACTTTTCGTTCTGTCTTTCCGCCACAAAGTCAATTTCTCCAGGGTCCATCTTTCCAATATAGACAGTGTATCCTCTGCGGCACAGCTCCAGGTAGACAATATTTTCAAGGCTCGAAGCTATACTGTCCTCTGAATACCCCAATACACTATACCGGAGCGCAGTATCTGCAAGATAAAACTTTTCCTGTGTTTTGAGGATTTCTTTGCCTCGCAAATCATAGCGGGAACAGCGATGAATCAAGTATGCCTTTTCCAACTTTTCAAGATAACTGTAAACGGTTTCGTTATCAATTTTTCTGTGTTCAGACTTGAGATAATCCGATATAGACTTCGCTGAAAATGTATTTCCCACATTGTTAAACGTGTACTTCACGACTCGCTCAAACTGATCTATCTTACGTATCTGGCTGCGTTTTACAATATCTGAAAACACAGTAGAATTATAAATATCCCGGACAATAGTATATACCTCATCCTGTGCGTATTTTCGCAAATGAGTTGCCGGAAATCCACCCAATCTGATATAATTCGCAAACTCTGTTTTCACATCACCTACAGTATCATACGCTTCCCTGAAAGACAGATACTCCTCAAAGGAAAGTGTATAAATATTAAACGACACATACCTTCCCGTCAGATAAGTAGAAATCTCTGATGACATCATGCGGGAATTGGAGCCTGTCACATAGATATCTGCGAAATTATCAACAACTTTTGCGGTTATAAACCGCAAAACTATAAAAAGGTGCTGTAGAATCTGATTTCATGATTCTATAGCACCTTTTTATCTAGCACTCGCCGGTTATCTCACAGAACTGTTCTTTCAGCTTCCTGCATGCCTCATAGAAGATACCCATATCCACGGAATAGGATATATACTGCACTCCTGCTTTCGCCCACATCTCCATAGTCTCTTTACTGTCTGTGAAGGTTCCGACTACCGCGCCTCTCTCTTTCGCGGCTTTGACGATTTTATTCATGGCTTCCACCACCAGCGGATGGGTCACCTGACCCGGCACGCCCAGGCTCTGGGACAAATCATAGGGTCCGATGAAAAAGATATCGACTCCCTCCACTGCCAGAATATCATCCAGATTATCAATGGCTTCCTGCCCTTCAATCTGCGCGATGACAATCGTCTGGTTGGCGCCTTCAAAGTATTTCGCTTTATCCAGGGCAGAGTAGTGGGCTGCCCGCACGAAACGGCACACGCCGCGCTCTCCTAAGGGAGAGAACTTCGCCAGTTTCACCGCCTCTTTTGCCTGCTCGGCTGTTGTAATCTGCGGAATCTCTACTGCCGCCGCTCCGATATCCAGCGCTTTTCCAATCGCTTCCTCGGTGATGGCGGGAACTCTTACCACCGGGAGAATCCCGGAAACCTGCGCTGCCCGGATATTATTCTGCATACTCTGGATACTGATGGGTCCGTGCTCCATGTCCAGGATGGCAAAATCCATCCCCGCATATCCTGCCGCCTCCACAAATCCGGGGTCGCAAGTCTTCATAAAAGGACCAAAGACCGCTTTGCCGGCTTGTAATCTCTCCTTAAATTTCTGAATCAGTGTTTCGTTCATCGCCATCTCCTCCAATGATTTTAATTCTTATACATCTGTGCGGCGCAGGTTCTTTCCGCATGCGTCATCGCAGAGTTTTCCATCTTCCCATGCAAGCTTTCCGTTGACAAAGCTCTTCGCGATACCGCTGGCAAGCTGCACAGGCTTCTCAAATGTAGCGTGGTCTTTTAATTCTGCAGGGTCAAAGATATTGATATCCGCATAGTAACCTTCCTTTATCTGACCACGGCGGGCGATGCTCATCCTTGCCGCCGGAAGGCTGGTCATCTTCTTGATTGCCTCTTCCATTGTGTACAGATGGCGCTCCTGTACGTATTCCCGGATAATCTTGGGGAACGCGCCGTACATTCTCGGATGCGGTGTATCTGTCACTGCGTAGATAGAATCGGAAATGACATTGGAGTACGGCAGCTTTGCAACTGTGTCGATGTCATCCTGGCACATGCTCATGTTGATGATAGCGACCTTTCCGTCCTCGTCATGCAGAAGCCACGCAACGAACGCGCCATCGCTCTCAAATCCGTATTCTTTCGCCGCATCGGATACCATCTTGCCGACAAATTTCTGATTGCTCTCCTTGTTCACACCGGAAATCAGGATTCTGTCCCAACCGAGTGTGATGGCAAAGTTATCCCAGTCATCATAGTCAATCTCCAGAGACTTGCAGAACTCCTCCACGCCTTCTTTTGTTCCCATACGCTCCAGCGCGCGGTTCATGTCACCGGCTACAAACGCGGGAGGTACCATCGTTGTAAGGGAGGTGGAACCACCTTCGTACGGATAGAAGTCACAGGTTACATCCTGTCCTTCTTTTCTCGCCTGTTCGATAAGTTCGATGGCACGGTGGATTTCTTTTCTCCAGTTTGCCATACCACAGGATTTGAAGTGGCTGATTTCTACCGGACAGCCGACTTTCTTTCCAATCTCAATGACTTCTTTAACGCTGTCCACCATGCTGTCGCCTTCTCCTCGGATGTGCACGCACAGCGGAGTGTGGTATTTCGCCATAGGCGCCAGCATTTTTCCGTAGTCATCGGTGGAGTTGTAGCACTCCGGCAGATACATGATACCTGCGGATACGCCGACTGCGCCTTTCTCCAGGGCGTCCTCGATGTAAGCGGAAGCTTTCTCCATCTCTTCCTCTGTAAACGGTGTGTTGGAAAATCCTTTCACCGCAATCTTCACTGTACCGGAACCAATCATGGATGCGAAATTGAGCGGCAGTTTCAGCTTATCCATCGCCTCCATATATTCGCCGTATGTGTGGATTCCGCGGTATGCAGGTCCCACAACAGGCTCCGCGAACGCGAACATCTCTTCTGCCTTGGCATCATCTTCCGGAACCGGAACCATGGAAAATCCGCAGTTTCCCGCAACTGTAGTGGTGATTCCCTGCGCCAGCATAACTTTTCCGAAATCTGTCCCCCAGAAGGGCTGGATATCGCAGTGTCTGTGGATATCGATAAATCCCGGCGTCACTGCCTTGCCCTGTGCATCGACAATTTCTGCCTCTTTCTCAATCGCCTCTAATTCCGCTGAATCTTCCCCATCGCGGAACACCTTTTTAATCAGTTCATCCTCTATGTAAACCTTGCCTTTAAAAGGTTCATTTCCTAATCCATCATAAATTACGCCGTTTGTAATCAGTAATTTCGTCATACTATTTTTGCCTCCTCCTGGGCTTCGTTCAGATAATTGTAAACAGTAAAACGGGAAATGCCCAAAAAGTCTGCCACTCTCTCCGCAGATTTTTTGATAAGGAAGACCCCCTTGTTATCCAAATACCGTACCACTGCAACCTTGTCATCCTTGTCCAACTCATCCAATGCATGTCCGGTATTCTCCACTGCTTCTTTCATCAGGACTTCCAGCAAATCATCGATGTCACCTGTAAAGACTTCCCCTTTGTTTTCCTTTTCCTCGGTACTCGTCAGTTTCATCATCGCCGCCTGTCCTGCCATCAGCGCTGTGATATCATAATTGATACAAAGGCTTCCTACCGCATTTCCCTTTTCATCTAAGAAATATTTACTTGAGGAGCGCAAAATGCGCCCCTCTTTTGTTTTATTTATATAACAATATTCATCTTTCGGCTGAGCAGTTCCGCGCAAGATAGCCAGCCCCGCATCCGTCCCGCCGTCTCCGACTTTTCTGCCGGTCACATGACCATTCCAGATTGCCACGATAGTATTATCGTACTCCCTTGTCAAATCATGCAGGACAACCTCGCAGTCATCACCAAACTGTCTGGCGATACACTCGCCTATCTCACACAACATCTTATAATTGTCAACTACAAAACTCATAGTCTGCCCAACCTCCAACACATTTCATTTTTACTGAGCTGCGCCGCGGCTTTCTATAACAAGTGCCATACGTTCTTCCTCGGACATCTCTACTTTCTTTGTGCACAGAGATACCACTACTTCAGCAACCAGGGCAACGATGGTAGCCGGGATAGCCGGACCTGTGAAGATACCAACAATCCAGCTCTGGAAAGCAGGTACAAACAGGTACAGGATACCGAACAATGTACCAACACCTACGCTGGCAAGACCGCCCTGCCATGTCGCGCGTTTCCAGAGAGCTCCAAGTACCATTGCGATGGATACGCCCGGAATGATAGAACCGATTACGTTGCTGATGTAACTGATAACGTCCTGAGCGAACAGTGTCGCACAGAAAGCCAGCAGCAGTGTCACAACTGTCATGATACGTGACCATCTTCCAACCTTCTCCTCCGGCAGACTCTTGCCTGTGAAGATTGGGTAGATATCCTGGATTGCAATCGTAACACCTGCGATTGCATCGGAATCTCCTGAGGACATTGTCGCGGACAGACCGGAAATCATAAACAGAAGTCCGAGTACCGGTCCCAGTGCGGTTGTCGCGATGTAAGTGAACGCAAAGTCCGGATTTTCCAGAACAGATGTAGCGTTATTATTTGTAGCAATCGTAAATGCTGCCATACCGATGATAGCCGGAAGCAGAGAGAAGCCAAGAAGCAGAAGACCGGATGTCTTCAGCGCGTTTGTCGCTGTCTTGTTGCTCTTTGCTGTGTAAACTCTCATACGGTAAGTCGGTGTTCCCCAGCAGGGAATGAAGATAGACCAAATCAGAGATACCAACGCCATCACGCCCATGGTTCCCACGCCGTAGAAGGACAGGTTACCTGCTTTACCTGCTTCCGTGATAGTCTCGCTGATAGCACCCCAGCCTCCAGCCATCGGGATACATACTGCTGTGATAGCGATGAATCCGATAACCAGGATGGTCAGCTGAATAAGGTCAGTCCATACAACCGCCAGGTAACCGCCGATGATTACATATACACCAAACGCGAGAACCGCGATTGCTTTAGATGTAACCAAATCAAGACCTGTTACGTAGCTCAAATAGGTAGCACCACCGTTTACGTGGTTACCAAGCCATACAACCTCGATGATGTACATCATGATACTCATGACACTTTTTACAAGCTTATTTCCATTATAATGGAATTGTGCTTCTTCTGCCATAGTTACGAAATTTTTTTCTCTTAATTTTGTCTTCTGAGCAATCCATGCCAGAGTCAGTACTCCGAGCGCAGCTCCAAGTCCATATGCGGCTCCCCCGAAGCCCATTTTAAATCCGTTTGCTGTCGCGCCGATTGAAGAACCTGTACCAATCAGTGTGGCTCCCATTGTCGCGAAGATTAAGAAGAACGGTAACTGTCCGCCTCCTGTCAGGTAGCCTTTTCCTTCTGATTTTCCTTTACTGCTTATGTATCCGACTATAATCATCAGAACTACATACGCTGCAAAACCAATCAGGAAAAATGTTCCAAAATTTCCTTCCATTTTGTTTCCTCCTTCATCCTTTATTCAACAAATTGTTTAATTTGATTCTAGTTTTATTTCAACAGATTGTCAATACGTTTTTCGACATCTGACCAAATATCTATATTTTATATAAATTTTATAATTGATTTTTGTGTAATTTAACGGTTTTTCCAATTTTATATCCTGCAAATTGACTGTTTCAACATTTTGTGTAAAAATGTAATCAGTAATCACTATTTCAACATTTTATCAATCCTCTTGAATACTTATATATGGAAGCAGAAGTCATCTTCTGTCTGATATACCCTAGGATTCGAGGATATAAGGAGGCAAAAGCGAATATGGAAAAGTCTTACTCTTTTAAAGGAAGCGAAGCTGTCATCACTCCCGCTCTCATTTATTACCGGGACCTGCTTCGCGGCAATTTGGAAAAAGCGATTGAGACCGCTCACGGCGCAGCTCATCTCTGGCCTCATGTAAAAAGCCATAAGATGGCAGACCTCATCCATATGTCTATGGAACAGGGTGTCCGCCGTTTCAAATGCGCGACCATCGCGGAGGCAGAAATGGTCGCATCCTGCGGCGCTGAGCACATCGTGCTCTCCTACCCGCTGGTAGGACCGAATATCGAGCGTTTCATCAAACTGTCCGAGGCGTTTAAAGATACGCATTTCTATGCCATCGGGGACTGCCTTGACATGCTCAACCGCCTGGGAACAGCGGCAAAAGCGTCCTCCCTTGGGAATGTGGACGTTCTGGTGGATGTCAATATGGGAATGGACCGCACCGGAGTTCCTCTCGCAGAATTGGTAGATTTCTGCGGCTCCTGCGCTTCTATCGACGGCATCACCTTAAAGGGACTGCACTGCTATGACGGTCATCGCACCGAACATGACTATGCAGACAGAAAAGCGCAGTCAGACCATGTTGACACAGAGCTTAAACCCCTGTTAAAATCAATATGTAAGAGTCACCCGACCTGCTCACTGGTCATCATCGGCGGCTCTCCGTCTTTCCCCTGCCACACTGATTTCAATCTCACGGACGGGGACGAGACAAAGGACGTGGAAGTCTATTACTCACCGGGAACCATTTTCGTATATGATTACGGGTACAGCAAGAAATTCCCGGATTTACCTTACGTACCGGCAGCGGCAATCCTCACACGGGTTATCAGCAATCCCGGCAGAGGCATCTTCTCCCTTGACCTTGGGTACAAAGGAGTTGCGGCGGACCCGGAGGGAGTACGCGGACAGCTGCTCGGCGTGGACAACTGCGAGGAGATGTTCCAGAGCGAGGAGCACTGGACTTTCCGCATGAAACCGGGACACGAGGATGAGTGTCCGAAAGTCGGAGAAGAATATTTTGTCATCCCGACTCACATCTGCCCGACCAGCGCGCTCTATCCATCCGTCACAGTCGTGGAGAACGGCGAGATTGTGGACGAGTGGGAAGTAACCGCAAGGAACCGGAAGATTACATACTAAACGGGCAGCTTGACCGAGCAGCGGACAACCCCGCAGACGGTTTACTGCTTCCCGCCAACTATCGTTAAATCAAATTTTTATATATAAAGGAGAGATTTAAAATGAACATTTATGACGTATTGAAAGAAAAAGGAATCACATTACCGGCTCCGCCGCCGAAGGGAGGAGTTTACACTCCGGTACAGGAATTTGGCACAAACCTTCTGTACTGCTCCGGATGCGGTCCGGACCTCGGCAATGGAAACAATGTCATTGGACGTGTGGGTGAGGACCTGACACTGGAAGACGGGCAGAAAGCAGCTTACAACTGCATGCTCAACCTTCTTGCGAACCTGGATGCAAAGACAGGGGACTTAAACAAAATCAAGAGATTTGTAAAAGTTCTGGCTTTCGTAAACAGCGCGGATTCCTTCCAGCAGCAGCCACAGGTTGTAAACGGCGGCTCCAATCTGCTGGTAGACATCTTCGGTGAAGAGGTTGGCATGCCCGCGAGAACTGCCATCGGCGTCAACACACTGCCGGGCGGAATTGCTTGTGAGATTGAAGTTCTCGTAGAACTCAAAGAAGACTAATTTAAAAAAGTTTGCAATCATAAGAAGCACACAGAACCCCTCACGTCCCGGGTATCCGGGCAGAGGGGTTCTGTTTTTTATCTGCTTTTCATCTCTTTCCCTTCCTATTTGCCGCTTATTCGTCCCGCATCCCTGCTTTGCGCATCCACGTGCGAATATGGTATAATGTCGGCAGACATTATACCTGCGCCGAT
>OGQQ01000390.1_pt1 | contig 45053 bp, 29 predicted proteins | sample 1553281 | NCBI WGS metagenome assembly OGQQ01 (sample SAMEA2579937, study PRJEB22360) | human gut metagenome | biome: human gut; feature: human-associated habitat; material: faeces | place: Denmark | collected 2008/2010 | reverse complement strand
ATTTATGCGGCTTGTGGCGTTTCGCAAACGCCTATGTATGATCTCTTTATGAGAGGTGAGATCAGTGCAGATGCAGTTGTGACCTATGCACAGGACCCGGTTGCAATGAACCGGAAAGTGAATTTTGAGATTTAATAGAAAGGACTGAGCTGATGCCCGGTTATACCTATATTGCCGTTGACCAGAAAGGTAAAGAAAAGCGCGGCAAGATGGAGGCTGAGAACCGAGATGAGGTTTCCCAGCAGTTAAAAAAAGACGGACTCTTTCCTGTTGAAATTAAAGAGCAGGGAGTTCTGAATAAAGACCTGGATTTTTCTATTGGTAAGAAAGTCAAGCCCAGAGATCTGAGCGTTTTCTGCCGGCAGTTTGTCAGCATCACACAGGCAGGTGTTCCGATGAAGGAAGCCCTGCAGATGATGACGGAGCAGACAGAAAATAAATGGCTCAAGAAGGCGACAGCCGATGTGCTTCTCAATGTAGAAAAAGGTAATACGCTGGCGGATTCCATGGCAGCAATTCCGGATGTATTCCCGCCGATGCTTGTCAATATGGTGGCAGCGGGTGAGTCTTCAGGTAGCCTGGATATGTCTTTTGAGAGAATGGCAACCCATTTCGAAAAAGAGGCTAAGCTGAAGGCGACGATCCGTAAAGCAACAATCTATCCGATCATCCTGATCTTTGCGGTTATTGGTGTAGTTGCAGTTATGCTGCTCTATGTAATCCCGATCTTCATTGATATGTTTGCGGATCTGGATATTGAGATGCCGGCGCTGACGATGGGGGTCATGAACCTCAGTAAATGGACGGCCAGCCACTGGTACGTCATCCTTGCTGTGGTAGCGGCAGTGGTTGCTGCATACCGCCTTATCTACAACACAGATCAGGGACGGCTGAAGATAGACTATATCAAGATGAAAATTCCACTGTTCGGCAAGCTGACAGTCAAAACTGCCTGTGCCCAGTTTGCGCGAACAATGAGTACCCTGATGGGAGCCGGTATTTCCACGACGGAATGTCTGGATACCTGCACAAAGATCATCAACAACATTCATTATAAGAATGCACTTCAGAAGGCAAAAGAAGAGGTAATGAAAGGTATTCCACTTTCGGAGCCACTTGCAGCCAGCGAAGTCTTTCCGCCGATGGTGTGCCATATGACCGGAATCGGTGAAGAAACCGGTAATATGGAAGAGATGCTCAGTAAACTCGCCGATTATTACGATGAAGAAGTTGAGATCACGACCCAGAGCGTACTCGCAGCTATGGAACCACTGATCATCGTGTTCATGGCACTGATCGTCGGCACACTGGTAATCGCTGTGATCATGCCGATGAGAACAATGTATGAAGGTTTAAACAATTTGTAATAAAAGTCCCGGACTGCGGAAATGCAGATTGCGTGTTTACATGCAGATCTGCATTTACATAGGATTGACTGTTATGCATGTAAATATACTGTGCGATTGGGAACCGCGTAAAAAGTTTCTGCATGAGATATGGTTGTCACACAGCAAGGCATAGGGGCTCTGTGTTCACGATAGATCAAATGGAACGAAAAAGGGGGCTTTTCAAAAACCATACGATCAGGCAACAAAAAGTAACAAGAAAACTGAATAACGAGTTTACAACATAACTCCCTCCCCTCTGAAATGCTGAAATTTCAGGGGGGGGGTGGAGAGCACCTCCGGGTGTTCTCGCTCGTTGAACAATCATCGGACAGAGTATTCGTGATCAAAACAACAGGAGAGTTATGTATTCATCAAAAAGTTGAATATGTGCGTAAAGCCTGTTGTTTCTCCGGATAAGGTGGAAAACCTTCCCGGAAGATCATAACTCTATTCCGATGAAAAGAAAGTAATGAAGGAGATTGAGTTATGTTTAAATTTCTTAGAGAGAGAAAAAAAGACAACAAAGGTTTTACACTGGTAGAACTGGTAATCGTAATTGCTATTCTTGCAATCCTGGTTGGACTTCTTGCACCTCAGTATACAAAATATGTTGAGAAATCAAGAAAATCTGCGGATGTTGCAAATCTTGAAGAGATGGTAAAAGCTGTAAAGGTTGCAGCAGCAGACGGAACAAGTGCAATCAAGACAGGAACTTATGTTATTACATTAAAAAATAGTGCAGATGCAACTGTTACAACGAAAGATGGAAGCCAGAAAGATGCAGAGGCTGCACTCAAAGAATTTATCAATGATGATTGGGCAAAAACACAGTTGAAATCTAGCAAGTGGACTTCAGATGCTGAAGGAACAAAAGCTGTTACTGAGATTACAGCAACAATAGTAATTGGAAACGATGGTTCTTCAAAAGTAACATATAATCCAACATGGATGACTTCTATGGCAGATGAGAAAGCTGCTACAAATTAACTAATAGTTAATTTGTTATTCTGCTTTTTGATGAATGCATAACACTTCTTTTGTTTGAAATCGAATACTGCTGTCGAATGAAACACTAAAAGTAAGGAGACAGTAGTATGTTCAAACTTTTAAACAAAAAGAAAAATAACAAAGGTTTTACGCTGGTAGAACTGGTAATCGTAGTAGCAATCCTTGCTATTCTGGTTGGTATTCTTGCACCTCAGTATACAAAATATGTTGAGAAATCAAGAAAATCGGCAGATGCATCTAATCTTGAAGAATTAGTTACATCTGTAAAAGTTGCAGCATCTGATAATGCTTATGATGTTGTTCAGGCAGCAGATGCTACATATTTATTAGAGATGACTTCAAAAGGTACATCATTAACAAATAAAACTTCAGGTGGAACTGTGCCGACAGGACTTACTGATGCGTTAAAGGAATATGCAGGAAATAACTGGGGAGATACAACATTAAAATCTAAAGGTTGGACAGATAATAAGATTTCAGCAGAAATTCTTATTAAGTCTAATGGTTCTGTAACAGTTACATATACACCAACTGATTTGAAGAACAAAGTAAAAGAAGACTAATCTTCATACCAACAAATAAAACTCAACTGAGTTTTACAACAAACTAAAACCCCACCCCTGAAAGGAACCCCCTATGCTTCTTTTCTTAGACTCCGTCCCGTACATCATAATCTTTATATTCGGAATCGTGATCGGCAGCTTCCTGAATGTCTGTATCTACAGGCTTCCGCTGCATGAATCGATCATTACGGCTCCCTCCCACTGCATGACCTGTGGGAGGAAGCTGAAATGGTACGATATGGTTCCGGTATTCAGCTGGATCGTGCTGGGAGGAAAATGTCGAAACTGTAAATCAAAAATATCTGCGCAGTATCCACTCATAGAAGCCCTCGATGGAATACTCTATGTAGTGGTATGTGTAGTCAATGGACTGACCTGGGTCAGCCTGTTGTATTGCTTAATGGTGTCGGCTTTGCTGACCCTTAGTCTTATTGACTGGCGCACATATGAGATTCCGTTTGGAATCAATGTATTTCTGTTTATCCTTGGCATTGCAGCTACATGGCTGGACAGAGGAAACATAACTTCACATCTGATCGGTCTGATCTGTGTCAGTGCTTTTCTGGAAATCTTGTTTCTGGTAAGTGGTGGCAGTGCGATCGGCGGCGGGGATGTGAAACTGATGGCATCCTGCGGACTGATCCTTGGATGGAAACTGATCATTCTGGCGTTTCTGCTGGGATGTATTATCGGTTCTGTTGTCCATGTGATCCGCATCAAAATAAGTGGTGCCGGACGAGTACTCGCTATGGGGCCGTATCTGTCAGTAGGTATTTTTCTGGCTGCATTATGGGGAAATACATGGATCAGCTGGTATCTTGGCCTTCTTGGCCTGTAGCAGTTTCTTTATAACTGAGATGGATTATCTTTGTGAGAGACAATGGATAATTCAGCTGATTTTCAGTTATAAAAATATGAATTTTGTCTGAGATATTTTTGACAGAATCCATATTTTTGTAACTGATATATCAGGAAGGAAAGCAAACCTGATATTCTGATACATAAGTTGTCATGTAGGACAACAATAAAATGGAGGAAACCTGAGAAATGGCGAAAATTTTAAACATAGAAATTGATACAGCCCAGTTGAGGGTAGCAGAGACGGACAGCCGTGGACTGAGAATCTATCGCTGTTTTACACTTCCGGTTCCTCAGGGTGCCGTGGATGATGGGCAGATCCGTGACACAAAGACCCTGGGTACGCTGTTGAAAAAAGAACTGGAAGCCAGGAACATAAATAATAAAAAAGTATTTTTTGTTGCAGGTTCATCAAGAATTGCCAGCAGGGAAGTTCGTATTCCTTTTGTCAAAAAGGACAGAATTCAGAGTATCATTCAGGAAAATGCAACGGATTATTTCCCGATAGATATTTCCAATTATGTGTTATCTTACAGCATTATCGATATAGAAACAACAGAGCCGAAACCGGGAGAAGAACTGAAACAGTATCATCTGATGGTGTACGCTGCACCGACATCTATTTCGGCGGCGTTCCATGAACTTGCCGGATATGCCGGACTTTCCATGGCCGGAATCGGTTATACTGGTGACAGCGTATATTCTGCTGTGAAAGATACATTTGCAGATGGAGTACATATGCTGGTCAAGATTGAATATAATTCCACAAGTATCAGCGTACTTAATAACGGAGAACTGGCTCTGCAGAGAACGGTCAACTATGGAGTGGACAGCGCGATAGAGACAGTGCGTGCGTTTCCACAGTTTGGAGAAGACCTTACTCAGACAGAGGCACTTACAGTTCTGCATGACCGGAGATGTATGCAGGATACGTTGAATGGAATTGCTGCTGCGGAACTGGATCAGCAGGAAGAATTACTGGAAAATGCCAAGATGGAAGTTACCGAGAGCTTCCGTTACATGGTTGGAAATATTTCCCGAATCATGGATTACTATATTTCCAGAAATACAGATGTCACTTTTTCGTCGATTCAGATTTGCGGTCTGGGTGCCGGAATCAAAGGTATCCGCAGACTTCTTGCCAATGAACTGGGACATAGAGTAGAAGTCCTCTATGCACTTGATAAATGCACGTATCCGGAATTTCCGGAATCAGAGGGACTTTACCTCTATACGGCAGTCATCGCACCGGCCCGTTCCGGAGTGAACCTGATGGAAAAAACCACTCGTAAGAAAAAAGAGGCAGAAGATAATTTACGTGGTTCGGTGTTGGTCTGTGCAGTTGGCGTGATCGCAGGTGTGGCACTTGCGGGTGCCGGTGTGGCGAACCATCTTTATCAGCAGCACATGCAGGATCATCTGAATCAGAGAATCAGTGAAGAAAGTTCGATTGAAGAAATCTACAATACATACACCAGTGCCAAGACGAACTACGAGAACTACGAAAGAATGTATCAATATACCAATACACCAAACGAAGGACTGAAGACTTTCCTGGAGGAGATGGAACAGAAGATGCCGTCAGATATCACGGTAGAGACATTCAGTTCCACGGGAACGCAGGTAAGTTTTTCCATGCGGGTTTCCAGCAAGTCGGCGGCAGCCAATACCCTGATGCAGCTCCGTACGTTTGAGAGTCTTGCGACAGTTACTACGACAGGACTGGAAGAAGCAGAAGACAATACGGTATCCATGAGTGTGATCTGTACATATGCAGATCCGGCACCTCTGGATGACGATACTACAGAATAAGGAAACAGCAGAGTAAATAGGAGGCAGACTGGACATGAATTTGTCGATGCGTGACAAAAAAATACTGCTGATGTTTATCGGCATTCTTGTATTTTTCCTGGGTTGGTTCTTCGGATACCGTCCGCAGATGGAAATTGCAAGTCAGATAGAAGAATCCAACGGACCACTGGAAGAGCGTTTGCAGGAGCTGCTTGATCTCGCAGCCAACAAAGATTTTTATGTAAGTGAGACAGCATCCATCCAGGAAAAGATCAACGAATATACAACAAAGTTCCCATCTGATGTAAGACCGGAGGATGGAATCGTACTTGCCCGCAACATGGAAAATGAACTTGGATTCCAGATCACAAGTGTCGGACTTGGGGAAAAAGAGTTTATTGCATCTATAGACGGAAGCTCCGAAGAGGATCTTGCACAGGAAATAGATCAGACAATGTCTGAGCAGGCAAATGAGCAGACACAGGAACAGCTTGACAATATTGAGGGAACCGACAGCCAGGCGGAAGAAAATCTGCAAAATGCTTCAGATGCAGCAGCTGCAGATCAGAGCAGTGATTCACAGGTACCTGTTCTTTACCGTACGCAGGTAACTCTGCAGTTTAACGGAACCTATGCAGGTCTGAAAGAAGCGGTAACTTATCTTGCACAGCAGAATGGAAGAATGACACTGGACAATGTGAATGCGTCTTATGATACATCTACTGGAAATTTGACCGGTACGATTATTGTAAATATGTTCTCCATGACGGGAACGGACAACAGTTATTCAGAGCCGGATGCAGGAGATGTTGCATACGGAACAGATAATATTTTCGGAACGATCGAACAGGCAGCACCGGATACAGATGGAAACCAGACTGCTGACGGACAGGCTGCGAATCAGTCTGCAGAAGGCAGCGACGGCCAGACAGATAACGGTCAGGAAGGTGAAAATACGGAAGGTGAATCAGCACCTGCTGACGATCAGGGCCAGTCATAAGAAGATACGTATGTTAGAGGGGATGTTTTTCAGGCCCCTCTATCTGTCTATATATCGACAGTTCATTCTGAAAAGGAGAAGCCAATGAAAGACAGAAAAAGAAAGAATACGAATGCCGGAATGACGCTGATCGAACTCATCGTTGCAGTCAGTATTTTTTCCATAGCGGCGGTCGTACTTTTACAGAGCTTTGTTACTTCCGGGAGAATCAACAGCAAATCGAGACTGTATCTGGAAGCGACCACAATGGCGCAGAACCTGATGGAGGAAATCAAATCAAGAAAATTTGAAGAGGTTTCGCTTGCGTTTAATTATCCGATCGACAGTACCACCGGAGATACAAGGATCAATTTCCTGAACACACAGAAGAACCGAATTGAAAATGGAACGCTGGGAATCAGGGAAGTGACGCGGAATACGAATGACAAAGGTGACATGACATACAGTGATGTCAGTCAGTACAAAGATGGCGTGGATGAATCCAAAGTTACTGCATCCGTGATCTCCACAGATGGTGGAAAAACATATAAATTCAATCCACGTAAAAAAGGCAAAAATGCCTCAAAATATTATTTTGAACTGACCGATGTAAATGCAGATCACGAGAGCTTTGATGCGCTGGTGGAATTTGACGGAAGTACAGATTCCGGTTATAAAGAAAAAACTACTGCAGATACGGGGAATGGAAAGAATGATTACCTGTCACCGAATATTTCGGATATGAACAGCAAGACAAATGCACTTTTGACGGAAGAACAGTATCCGAACAAGGAAAGCCTCAGTGACAATATGGTGAACTGGTTTGATGACATAGCTTCCGGAGATACGTCAGAAATGCTGGATGATATTTACGACCATTCTGTCAGGGCTCTGACAATCCGGATCGAGGAAAACGGAGGAACTATCAAAGTACATGCAGACCGTCAGCTGAATCCATGGGACTGGATCCACAGTCATTATGAAGAAAAGCTGCGGAACAAGAATATTGGTGACAGCGAAAATGTCATCGAATCCAGCGGAATTGTCTACAGTTCTGAGACAGGCGAAAAGATGGAAAATATTTTCCTGTTTTATTATCCGAACTACAATTCCACAAGCTCTGTCAATCCGTTGGATCGTATTGTTCTGGATAATACAACGAATTATGAAGTGAATTTTTATGTGACAAAACAGCGGGACGAACAGAAGAAGGTTCCGACTTCTGCGCAGGAAGCGCAATACAGGATGTCTCTGACGATCAATGAAAATCCGGCTGCAAGAAATAAGACAAACTGGAACACCAATCCGGGCCTGTACAAGGCAGTGACAAAGCTTCGTACCAATCTGGATTGCAATATCAGCGATATGAATTCCGTATTGGATCGTCCAAAGGTCAGCCAGATGTCGCTTACCTATCAGGCGTTCAATGACAGTGGCAGCAAAGGTGCAAAAGTAACAAACAACTCTGCAAAAAAAGTCCTTGACTGCAACAGACTGGATGACCGAGAAGCAGAAGACCGTATCTACACGGCGAAAGTCAGTGTATACAAGGCCGGTGCAGCTGAGAAGAATTTTCCGGACAGTGATCTTGTAGTGACACTGGATGGTTCAAAAGAAGATTAATTTTCCGGGAGGAAAGAATGAGAAACATCAGAAAAAGAGCAAAACAGCAGAATCGTGGATTTTCACTTTTTACAGTGATCATTGCTGTGTCATTAGTGGGAATCCTTGGATTGCTTATCTTATATATTGCATTGTCGAATTTTCAGATGAAGATTACGGACCTGAAAGGAAAGGACAGCTTTTATACAGCGGAGCGTGCACTGGAGGAGATCCGCGCCGGTCTGCAGGAGGACGTAGGAGAAGCCATGTCCAAAGCTTATACGCAGGTACTGGAAAATTATAATAAAGATAGCAGTTCAAAAGATGCCTCCATGGATCAGCTGAGAAAAAAGGAATTTGAAAAAAATTATATCAGTGAGGTGGTCAGTAAACTTCGCTCAACAGGCGATAAAGATATTTACGATCTGGCGCATCTTAAAGGGTTTGTAGATCTGTACAAGGAGATCAATGATAACGAGGAATCTCTGATCATCACAAATCCGAGCGGAAAAAAAGCGGAACTGAAAGCAATTCAGACAACAGGCAAAAACAGTGGTGACAGTGGCGTCCTGCTGAAAAACCTGAAAGTGATCTATGTAGATCCCAATGGCCGTGCTGCAGTGATCTGTACGGATATTTTTCTGAAAGTACCGGAAGTGCAGTTCCCGACACCGTCTACACTGCCGGACCTTATGAATATGATCGTTGTGGCAGATAAGGGGATCATCTGTGAAGGAACAGATGCAATACCTTCTACGATTCAGGGAAGTATTTATGCCGGACTTCTTCCTGGCGATGGAACCACAGCATCAGATACCAGTATCCAGGTGGGATCAAATGCAAGTCTCAGCATTGATTCCGGAGATAAAATAGTCTGCGAGGGTGAGATCAATGTAAATGCAAATTCCACATTTTCCAGTGGAAATGGTGTGAATCTCTGGGCGAAGGGTCTGAATGCAGATTCAGTAAAAAATGTCAGTCTCCTTGGCACAACTTATTTTGCAGATGACCTTACGATTTCCGGGAAAAACAACGATGTCAAGATTGCCGGAACATACTATGGATATGGTTCTGTGGATTCAGCACTGGATGAGAGCTGCAGAATGCAGGAACAGTATAAAAATGCGCAGATGAACGGGGCAGATCTGAGCAGTGCGATTGTTATCAATGGTAAGAACACAACACTGGATCTCTCCGAGGCGCAGAAAGTGATGCTTGCAGGAAGAAACTATATTGCAAGCTCCAAAGTAAGCGGAAATAGATCAAATAAAAATGATATCATCACCGGTGAAAGTATCACCGTAAAAGGAACACAGCTGGCATATCTGGTTCCGTCTGAGATTATTGGAGATGGAACAAAAGGAAATCCAATGACTTATAACTCTTATCTTGGATTGATTCCGGCTGGAGGAAATGGAACGATCGCGGTGAACCGCACAACTCCGGTAGCGGCATGGGGAGGTCTTTCTTTAAGCCAGATTGGTGTAGATCTCAATGAGCCGGTTCAGACTGTATTTTATAATGATAATGCCGGAGGCAGTCAGGTATATTTTTATCTGAATTTTACAGATGACCAGAAAGCGGCAGACTTTATGCAGATGTATTATCAGAATAATCCGAATATCAAGACAAATATGGACCGATATCTGTCCTTCTACTTTGGTGGAGAAAATTCCGGTATCAACATCAAGGACGGACAGGCGTATCTTCGATATATTACAAATGGAAATGCACTTTCCTATGATGGAAATAAAAAAGAAGGAAATCTTCAGGAATCTACAGAATCAGCAACAGGAGAAGGTCTTATTGATGAGCAGATCGGATATCAGAACAGCTGGTATGCGCTGAACCGCAAGATGATCTCCAGTGTAGATCTTCTGAATACAGCTGTCAAAGAAGATGACAATGGTACGACACATGATGAAACAGACAGCACAAGAAGCGTCTATGATAACCTGGTCAATGAGAAAAAAATGGTGGAATTCATCAAAGGAAAAGTGAATTCCGGAGATAAAAATACCAGTGAATGGAGATATACATTTACAGCATCTGAGGAAGATGGTGGTCTGCAGGCAATCATGTACCACAACGGAAGTAAAGACAGCACATATACAGAGACAGCAGCAGATGGAGCAATAACTACAACGGAGATCATACCTGGTACGGATACTCCACTTACGATCAGTGAGGATATGGCACAGAATCTGCGTCTGGTCGTATGCACCGGTGATGTCGTGATAGAGGAAGGCGTAGAATTCAAGGGAATCATTATGGCAAAAGGAACGATCACGCTGAAGGCCGGAGCAAAACTGGAATCTTCTCCGATCGATGCAGCCAGAGTATTCCAGGCACAGATGGATTCACAGGAAGAAGACAGCGTGAAGCCACAGGATTTCTTCTGGGATGGCGATCAGTATGTACTTGGTAATTCTACATCTTCAAATAATGAAAATAATGTAAATGGATCCAGTGTCTACAGTATTGCAGATTGTGTAAGCTATCAGAACTGGAAGAAACAGTAATACAGGATGGAAAAAGGAGGAAGAAGCATGAAGAGCAAAAACAGAGGATTTACCCTGATTGAGCTGATCGTAGTGATCGCGATCATGACGATCCTTCTGGGAATTGCAATCCCTTCTCTCAATTCGATCCTGGGCTTTCGGGTAAACCGGGCGGCCAATTCCATTGCCTCTGCACTGGACAAAACAAGGACAGAAGCGATGAATCGTCTGGTTGGAGAGATGAAACTGGAAAAAAGAGCAGACGGATATTATATCAGCTATTATCTGGACCGAGGCAAGGCAGGAGGGAAATCTGATGTACAGCAGGATCAGCCGGAAAAAATAGCTCCGGCCCGGACACAGATCAGTTACAGCGTGAATGGCGGAAATGAAAGCGTGCTGCAGGAAGGACAAAGTATTATTATCACTTATGATCGTGCGACCGGAGCTTTCCTGCCGTTACAGGATAACACATGGTCACAGAACGATATTCTGAGCACACTTGCCGCAGGAAATGACATTCCTCTGAAGCGGGAGGGCAATTACTGTACACAGATCACTGTAAGAGGCGGAAGCCGTTACAAGACTTTGCAGCTGATCCAGGAGACAGGAAAATATACGATGACTTCCGGATGGAATTAAATATAGAACAATTTTTGGAGGAGAAGATCCTATGAAGACAAAAGAAAGAAGAGAGAGATTACAGAATAAAGGTTTTACTCTGATCGAGCTGATCGTAACGATTGCGATCATAGCTATCTTTTCAGGCGTGGTACTGACTTTTATCAGCACAGGATCTAATACCTACCGAAGTACTTCCAGCAGTGCAAAGGTACAGATGGAGACGCAGGAGACCTTTGACCAGATTGAAGATCTGATTATCAATGTAAACAGAAGTTTATATTATGCAAATGGTTCAGGAGACAGTCTCGGAGCTGAGATCAAGAATGATATCAAACAGAGTGGCGGAGCAAACAGTACTGGTGATAAAACATTTATTATCTGCAATGAGTACAAAAACGGTACCGGAAACAGCCAGTATATCTGTGATGTTCTTGACTGGGATAAGGACGATGCAACAATCTATTACAGCCAGAAAGAGTACAAGGCGACCAGCAGCTCCGGAGATTCAGAGACTTCCGTAGAGTCTTTGCTTTTGGCAGAAGATAACGAAGAGACCGCAGTAGCGGTAGGTGATGCAGAGGGAGAAACAAATGTAAAAGATGCCAAAACAAAGGTAGAACGTTCTGTCTTTGCAACAGGCATTCTCGATTTCCGCGCAGACGTATCCAAGGTAGAATCCGACAAGATCGTTCGTTTTCAGCTCAGAACACAGAGCGGAAACAAAGAAATCGAAACCCTGCACAGCGTCAGTATCAGAAACGATGTAAAAGTAAAGAAACCGGCCGATGCATTCAACACAGCGACTGCAACAGATGTAGGAATTACCATTATAAATGCACCAGCATCCATAGATCCGGGAACTTCAACAGATTTGATTTATAAGCTGGCAGGAAACGGAAGCATCGATCCGACCTCCGTCACATGGACAGTAGTTGAAAACACCCAGAATGGAAGCTTTCCGTCAGCTGATTCGACAAACGGAAAGCTGACGATCGCAGACGATGCAGTCGGCACGATCACCGTCAAAGTTTCAGCCAGAACGAATTCCGGTAAGTGGATCGAGTCCGCACCGGTAACGATACCGATCACGGCGAAAGGTCCGACAGCAAATTCCCTGACACTCAGTACGCAGAGCATTCTCGTGGCAGCAGATGGAAGCTATAATCTGGGTGATATCATCAGAGGTACACTGACATATTCTGATGGAACCACAGAAGATACCACAGGTTTAACATGGAGCCTTAAAACCACAACTGAAGTTGTATCTTTGAATGGAACCAAGCTGGTTGTTTCAGCTGATGCCGGTAAAGAGGCGTCTACTGGTACAGTTACCCTGACCGCAACAGCAACAGAAGGCGGCAAGATCATAACTGCAGATCTCGAAGTCCGCATTGCCAGAATCGACCTGACCGAGCCGACCGGAATCTATAAAGTAGGGGATGCCAAACCACAGGGAAGATTCATATATACATATATGGAAGCAGATGCATCTGTAGCGAGTCCAGATGCAACAGCAATGACAATGCAGGCAATAAAAGAAGGAGATACACAAGATAAATATACAGCAGGTTCTGACTATTTTACAGCAGACGATATTGGTACATGGACCGCAACAGTTTCTTATAAACTGTCGGGTACAAATAAATATGGAACCGTAAAATCTTTACAGACGTTTAATGTGGTGGATAATACAGCAACTGGTACGGGTGAGATTATCCTTAATAAGGATGTAAAATATGATACGGTTGTAGCAGGACAGAAATATACGGTTAACAAATATGAAAATTGTAATATTAGGTTTATTCCTAACTTACCAGCTGATGCTCATATGTGGAAGAGTAATATTAGATGGTATTTAAAAGAAGATAAGAAATCCAATATAAGTATTTCGTCATCAGATGATGGCGCAACGATTACTGTGCCAGCTAATGCAACAAGGGGATTTACCTTATGTGTTGATTATACACAATATAAAGGAAGCGATGGCAATTGGAATGAGATATATTTTAAAATACACGCAGAGAGGGAATTTAATATAATTACAGGCATTGAACTGCGAGTTGTAGATTCTCAAAACATACAAATAGAGAATAATGGAAATGTATCAATGAATAACGATTATACTGTATATATGTATGCACTTGGTTACGATGCGGCGGGAAATGATAGAGATATTTTAGTCACCCCAAAATCTGGAAAATTCTATAATAAAATTACAGAAAATAGTTGGCCGCCATTAGAAGAGAATGAAAATCAGACTGCATGGATATATAAACCATCTTCAGTTGGAGAAAAAAAATTAAAGGCAGATGCTCCATATGACATTGAAGGTGAAACTATTGTGTCAAATGATTCGAATTGGCATTTTACTACTGAGATAAATTTAAATGTTACAGAATAATGGGAAAAGAAGATTGATGAGTATTAATTGATTTTTTGTCCGTTAGTAAAGTAATAGGAGGTCACACATGAAATCTAAACACAGGAAGATCTTCCTCTCGGGCGCTGCGGTCGTGACCGCAGGTGCTTTGGGAGTTGGAGCTTTGTTACAGACGGTACTTTCAGTGCAGGCATCGTCGGATATGATGCCCGGCATCGAGACAATCGTCAGTGAAAATACAGAAAATGAGCCGTTCCGGATCCTGGAGCTGGTAGATAACAGCAAGGATGCGGAAATCGGTTATTACATATCCGGTCAGGAGCCGAGTCTGAAATTGTATGAATATCAATATACAGATTCGGACGGAGTGACGCAGAAGGTACATTTTTCCAGTGTGGAGGAGGCACTCAGCCAGCTGCCGGAGAAAGCACGTACCGAATTTATGATGAATGTAAAGGTAAACGATGATGGAAATATCGATGAGAATGCGGATACAGGGATAAAGAAGATAAGTGATGTGAGCGGGGGTGACAGCACGACATCTCCGTTGTCTTTTTCGCAGTATCAGGAAAAATATTTTCTGAATTCCGATGATGATGCCAGTGAATGGAACGAAGTGGAACTGACGGGTTTCGATGGACAGGCCCGTATCGATACGGTGCAGCTCAATGGTTCCTACCAGGAAAATACTTCCGGAACCGGTGACTATACCAAGGGTGAGCAGCAATATTACCCGATCCGGAACGGGGCAGATGCAGATGAGGCCCAGCCTGAAAAGTACAGAGAAAATATTCAGAGTTTTTATCCTTCAGAGGGAAGCGATTCCAGAGGAGCATATTTCCTGAAATTTGTGGAAGTACCCAACAGCAAGGTAAACAGCGCGCTGGATCAGAAGGATGGAAAACAGTCTGTGATCCTTCCAGAATATGATTATGCGAATGGACGATATGGATATTATGAAAATGTCTATGCAGATTTGAGTGAGGAGATTGTAAAGAACATTCAGGCAGAGAATTATCAGTTCCCGGGAGAGAATCCGGATGAGTTCGTGATCAAGGATAAAACACCTGTACAGGATAATGAAAAAGATGCAGTGCAGAATACGATCACTGATTCGAATGAATTTTCATCGGGAGAAACTGGAAGTAACAGTGCAGATAGTGAAGTTGTGTCTGGTTCAGACCAGAGCGATTTTGGCGAAGAAAATGGCAGTGCTTCCGGAGCTGTTGATTTTGAGAATGGCTTTCAGGCAGATGATTCCAGTGAAGGAGATGCAGGGGAATCAGATGCGCAGTCTTTTGATTCAGATATCACGCTGGAGCAGCAGTCTTATGAAGAACCGGTGGATTCTTCAGATGCAGAGGTATTTTCAGATGATTTTTCCGATCAGGCAGTGGATTCCGGTGATACGTCCGCAGATGCTGATGTAACAGGACAGATGCAGGACAATGAAGATCCTTTTGCAGGAGATGAGACAGATTTGAATTCTGTAGAAGAAAGCGGTGCTACAACAGACAACCAGGTGGATCCGACAGCAGAGAGAAAGCCGATTGGCGGGTTTGCAGCTCAGTCGCCTGCAGGAACCCAGGAAAATCCGTATATTTACCTTGGAAAAAATATCGATCAGTATCCATATTACCAATATGATCTGGTCGGGGACCTGCAATATGTGGTAAATAAGGTCGCTGAGGTGGAAAATGCAATACAGGCAGACTCAAACAGAGGATATCTGGCAGGTGATATCATCTGTGATAATGGCCAGTACTGGTATTATGGAATGGATGAGAATGATACATTAAGAAAATATGCATTGTCCATAGTTACCGGACGTCAGGTGGTTTCCTATAACGAAATACAGAAGATTCCGTCGGATTTCGACTATAACTATTATTATCGTGTGGAAAAGGTGTACTTCTGCTGTGATGCGGTGGAAAACTCAGACAAAGATCCGGCTGCCTGTGCATATCTTGGCTGGTATTCTCCTTCCTATCCTGCAAATGAAGATGCTTACATTCCTGTGAATGACGGAGATGGAAAGGTGGCAACGCACTATATTTCAGAGGCGTCTTACAGCCTGACACCAGGAATCGGAAATTATGATTTTGTTCCGGGCGGTGATACAGCATATCAGGTGCAGGTAGACAGCTTTTATTATCAGGGCGGATATGTCAATAACGACTGGTTCAAGAAATATGTTTTTCATCTGACACCGAAGGATTCTGACGATGCGGAAGATGGAGAATTTGAAAACTTTAAGATCGAAGTAGATACGAAGTCTGCGTCCGATGCGACGACACCGGTTTATGCGCAGGCAGAAAGCGATGATTCTGAGGATATACAGAATTCTGATGCGGAAAATGTTGTTTCGGACGGAGCAGGAGACACGCTGACAGATTCTCTGAAAGGATATGATCTGCTTTACATCAATGGTGATCTGAACCAGAATGTTGCGGATGCAGCAGCGGAATCAGGTGTGCCGTGTATCATAAATGCAGCGAAAGTGTCAGATGGTTCCGCAATTGCCACTGCTTTTGTTTCGCTGATCAGAAATACAGACGAAGATGCAGATGGCCATTACGTCAATACAAATGTGTATTTTTTCAAAGATACGCTTGTAAGTGGGACAGCAGATAACTGGAATTTGGTAAATCAGAATTTCCATACAAACTTTAATCAGGATGCAGAATCGGAGGAAGACAAAACCTACGATGCTGGAGATCGGATGCATGGATTTGAGGAGATCGTCAAGTATATCAACAGTGAAAATCAGTATCGAAGCCTCGGAAACAATGGCTCTGAGTCTGGCTTTTCAGATGGGACATCAGGTGACGGAAGTGCGGATGCACAGAGTATAGCACCGTTGACAAGAGAGATTTCACAGGCAAGAGCGATTGAGTATATTATTAATTATCAGTACAAAAGAGCATTGAGTATTAAAAAGAATATAGAGGCACTTGAGATTATGCCAGATGCTAACTGCAGTGCTTTGAATGAAAATATGATCAAAAACTGGCTTGGTGCTGAACGGGGACCAGAAATTGATTCGATTACAGCAAACTGTGCTCATGAAGCGACTAATGCAGCATCAAATGCAATTGACGGAGACAGAACTACAATATGGCATTCAAAATGGAAAAATGATACTGATTACACAAGTGGATGTGTGAATGCGCATAAGGAACATTATCTTACAGTGACATTGAAAAAAGAAACAGAAGTTAGCGGATTTTATTATCTGGGCAGACAGGATGGTGCTGCTACAGGTACACTTTCTTCATATACAGCAGAACTGTATGATACGAATGGAAACCTTTTGGGAACAGAGACTGGAACGACTGGAATAACACTGGACAATTTTAAAACAATCGGAGAGGTGCAATTAAAATTTAGTCAGAAGTATCAAAATGTGAAATCAGTTAAAGTGACATTCAGTAATACTTTAGGTAACAATGATGGCACTCCTTCTAATATCTTTGCTTCATGTGCTGAAATTACGTTTTACGATGATTCAGACAATTCAATAACACCGACAGTTACCCATATGTCTGCATCGGAATTTGTCGGACACATCGACGATATTGGTTCCAAATACGATATGATTTACATCGGTGACAAAAAGTCAGGGAACGATCATTCTTTTGTTACAGGATCCGGTGATCTGAGGTATGCACATGTAGGTTCAGCAGTAGGTGTTACGAGCAGTAACCAAAATAATCTTCTCAAATTGATCGGGCAGCTGGATAAGGATTACCTCGACGGGGACAGAACCAGATTTGCACCGTATTCTACATACAGCGAACATGGGGCAGGATACTTCCGCGGTTCAGGAAATGATATGACCAGCCAGCAGTATAATGCACTGATGGATTTTGTGAAGAGCGGATATCCGGTCGTGCTTGCGGATGGACTTGTTTCGAATGGCAAGGTAAATGCAAAGGAAGTAGATTCTTCTTCCTATTACAGTGAGTTTATTTCCGATGCGTTGAAATATGAGAACGTTTCGACAGAAAGTGAACTGTCTCAGGGAAAAAAGCATTTTTCATTTTTCTTTAATCTGACAAAACCGGAAATCGATTTTGCAGAAGACGGCGGAAAGCCGGTGGAACCACCGCGTCTGAATGATGGAACGCAAAGTTCTGATACAGGATACATTAATGGCGAGCTGAAGTATACGTTTACGGTCAGAAATGATTCGGATGCAGCTCCGGCAACAACGACGTATGACTGTGACCTTTATCTGGATCTGAACTTTGACGGAAATCTGGCAGAAAGTGAGAACCAGAGCAAGTACATTGTTATAACAGATGAACAGGGAAATGTATTATCCCGGAATGCAGAATCGCATTATGAACTGCAGGTAGGAAAACAATATACGGTCACACGTAAAATACCGGCAGATTATTACAAGATCATTGCATGGAAAATGGAACTGACAAGTAACAGAAATACATACATTCACACTTCAGAAAGTGGCTACGCAAAACAGAAAAAACCGGATAATCTGGCAAAACAAAAGATCAAAGTTGTGCAGTTACTGCCGCCGCGTGATACATGGAACCTTGCAGAAAGTGCACCGTTTAAGAATCTGATGAATCAGGTAGAGGATTTCGAGATTGAACTGACAACGGTGAAGGTAAATGATATCAACAATGGAAAATATGGCAATTACAACAGCATGGAAGATCTGCTCAGTGACAAACAGATGCTGATCATAGGTTTTGCCGATGTTTACCAGGATATTAATACGAATGATGTCAAAGCAATCCTGAAGTTTATTGAGTCAGGCCGAAGTGTTATTTTTGCGCATGATACAACATCCTATGTAAATTATGATTATAATAAGATGTATAGACAAATACCAAGAAATAATTATGATAATCTGAGTGATGCGTATACAGTTCCGTATGATAAATACCTTCATGAGACTGCGAGAAATGTTACCTGGGGACTGGGACTGAATACGATCCTTCGATCGGTGACCGGTATGGACAGATACGGCATTACTTCCGAGGCAAAGATTGGAAATACGACAGTCAGCAAGCTTTTGAAAGAAGGAAATGAGCTGCAGGATGGCTCGCAGGTCAGCTTTGCTGATCTTATGAAAGCCGCAGGTGATGTGGCGCTCAAGAACGGTGACCGTACACAGAGCTATGCGCAGACACAGGGATATACCAATGCGGTTCTGAGTAATTCGGTAGGTGATAATTCCTGGAATGCGACGAAAGTAAACGATGGCGCAATCACGCAATATCCTTACAGAATGGCAGATAATATCAGTATATCGACAACTCATGGTCAGTATTATCAGCTTGCACTGGAGCAGGACAAAGACATCAATGACAACAGCGATGGCTGTAACGATGTGGTCGTGTGGTACTGCCTTCCAAGGGGAGCCTACGGAGAATCTAAGAATGATGTCAGAAACAACTACTATTTGTACAGTAAGGGAAATGTGATCTATACAGGAGCCGGACATTCAACGATTTCTAAAGAAGAAGAGATTAAGCTGTTTATCAATGCAATCGTAGCCGCAGCAAACGTAACGGCAGTCCAGCCGCAGGTAAACTTTGTATCAAGCCTGAATCCGGCAGCAGAGGTGGAAAGTTCCAGATATTATATGACCGACCAGAGCTCCTGGGCAACTACGGGTTCCGAGGGCAATACTCTGGAAAAAGACATGCAGTTTTACATTGATGTACGAGATTACAACATGGTCAGCGCAGATCTAAGCGAGGAAGACCAGAAGGAGCAGAAGCTGCTTGTAAGCTTTTACATTGAAGACAACAACGGCTCAGTGGAAGACGGTTCACCGGCAGGAAATACGCCGCTCAGAAATGTAGACAGCGATATTGCCAGCCTGACAGCCTATGGAAACGGAGATGCAGTTACACTTTCAGGTGAAGGCTTTGAGATTACCAATAACGCGTATGCCCTGACCTTGCATGATATCGAAAAATATCTGCAGACAGCAAATGGCGAATACAAAGAAAACTGCAAACTGTACGTAAAAGTTACAAGCACAGTTTCCTTATATGGACAGCTCAAAACAAACACAAGCTGGTCCTCCATCGACCTCAAGAAACGCCAGCTCTTCGAAATGGATTAGGGGGACGGTGATTCTGGCTTTTTTAGTGTCCCTCCTGCTGGCTGGGGGACGGTGGTTGAGGTTCTTTTAGTGTCCCTCCTGGTTTGAAAAAATCAGGAGGAACATTTTTTATAAAGTTATTGTGAAAAAGAGAAAAATAGCAGAATTTGTCGAACGATTCTTCTTGTTTTTGAGGTACATATTGTGCTAATATCTGTTATATCTCAAATTTCAGATTCCTCAGAGTATTCTTAAAATTTCGAGCAAATTTCAATTCTGAAATAAAATCCATCGAAATGCCAATATGTTAATTATCAAAGTCGATTATTAAAATTTTGGTCTGTTGAAAGAGTAGCTGTCCATATCAGGGAGGTATGATTATGTCAAGACAAGCAAGAAAAAACAGTTTGTTAAGTATCAATCATGTAATTTTACGTGGCATTAACCGGCAGATCATTTTTGAGGAAGATGAGGACTATTTGCAATTTATCAATATTTTGAAATTTTATAAGAAGCGCTGTGATTTCAAATTATACGCATACTGTCTGATGAACAACCACATTCATTTGTTACTTGAGCATACAACGATGGAGCTGGAAATAATAATGAAGAAAATTGAGGTGAAATTTGTCAGGTGGTATAACAAGAAATATCAGCGAGTAGGGCATTTGTTTCAGGACAGATATAAAAGTGAACCGGTAAATGATATGAGATACTTTCTGACGGTGTTTCGATATATACATCAAAATCCGATTCATGCAGGACTGGAAAGCACAATGGGAACATATCCATGGAGCAGTTATCAGGACTATGTTACCCAGGACACTTCCTTTATGGACATTGCTAAAGCGCTTGAGCTGTTTTCAGATGGTGAAGAATGCATAAATTATCTTTGCAGCGATACAGATGAAACCTGCATGGAAGATTACGTGCAAAATTCTTTTTCTGATACAGCTGCACTCCAAATAATTCGAGAAGAAACTTCTTGTAATTCTCCATCGGATTTTCAGCATCTTGTTCTTTTAACAAGAAATCAGTATTTGAAATCGTTGTATCATGCGGGACTTTCTGTGCGTCAGTTGAGTCGACTTACTGGGATTTCCAGAACGGCAATAGAATCTGCAATAAAAAGTGAATAGAAATGACAGATTATATTCTACAGGGAATATGGAATAGCATAAAACAGTAAATATATAAAGCAGTAAATATATAAAACAAAAAGGACGGGATTGTGACTAACTGACTGAGTCACGATCCTGTCCTTTTATGTTGCCTGGAAAACTACCAGGGGAAAAAGCCACCAGGGACACTAAAAAAGCCGTAAACTCCGTCCCCGGAAGAGTTTTCCAATGCAGTAATCAAAGGGCTGGATTCTACAAGAACGACGAAGGCATTAAAGGTTAATGATGGAGCAATTACAGAATATCCGTTTAAGCTGGATGATGAAATACCGGTTTCAGGAACGCATGGTCAGTATTATCAGCTTGCATTGGAGCGAGATGATGATAAGGATGGATGTAACGATGTAGTTGTATGGTATTGTCTTAAAGGAAGTACTGATACAAATGGCAATAACTATAACGGAGAAAATGGATATTCTCAGTCTCCAAATGACGTCCGCAACAATTATTATTTCTACAGCAAGGGAAACGTTATTTATACAGGTGCAGGACACAGTAAGGTGAATCAGGAAGACGAGATTAAACTTTTTATCAATGCAATTGTGGCTGCTGCCAATGTCTCTGCTGTGGACCCGGATGTAAATTTTGTCAGTGAACTGAATCCGGCAGCACAGGTTGAAACTTCAAGATACTATATGACAGATCAGTCAAATTGGGCGGCTGATTCGGCAGATCAGGGAAATGTTCTTGAAAAAGATATGCAGTTTTATATGAATGTCAAAGATTATAATATGGTCAGTGCGAGCCTTGGTTCCGAAGACGAGGGAACTGAAGATATGAATGTACAGTTCTTTATTGATACCAGCGGTACACAGTCAGGCACCCCGGATGAAAGCAGGCTGACTAGTATTATGGAGGAAATTGATGGACTTACTACTTATGGTACTGGTACAGTAATAGGAAAGTCCGGTGCTGGATTCTCTGTTGGAAATAATGCATATGCATTTACGGTCAATAATATAGAGCAGTATTTGAAAGACGGTACTGGCGGTTATAAACAGAACTGTAAGATATATGCAAAGGTAACCAGTAATGTTACACTCTATGGAAAGAAGTATACCAAAACGAAATGGGCATCCATTGACCTGAAACAGCGTCAGCTTTTCGAAATGGACTAAACAAAATTATATGCATGAAACGTATTCATGTAAAATAAAAATTCTCATTCGTTTATAAGAGATTTCTCTTGTAACGGATGAGAATTTTTTTATCATATTTTCTTTTAATACTTCTTTATAATTACAGTTTTTGATTTTTTGCGAAGCAGTTTTTTATAAGCTGTATATTTTCTTTTGGGAACGCGTACTGTCATTCGGGATACGGACTGGTCAATCCGGGAAGAAACCCTTTTCAGTTTCAGGCTTTTGATCGTGATCGTACATCCCTTTTTCACACCGCGGAATGCACCTGGATTGATCTGAGTTAGCCCGGTACCAATAGTAACTTTCTTTAGTTTTTTACATTTGTAGAATGCATTTTTACCGATTACACTGACATTGTGTCCGATAGAAACCGTGGTCAGTCGTGATTTTTTTTTGAATGCGTTGGCCCATATACTGGTAACCCGATAAGTAACGCCATTGTAACGGACCGTTGAAGGAATACTGATTTTGGTAACTCGGCTGTTGGTCGTTCCATAGCATGTAACAACCTGATTGGCAGTGACACGATATTTCAGGTTCCCAACACGGAAACAGGTATTTACACGAGCGCTGGCCGGCGGCGCCGGAGTTGGGGTGCTGGTTGGAACTGCTTTGGGAGTGGCTTTCGGAGTGACAGCTGGTGTAACGGAAGGCTTTTCTTCCGGAGTAGTGTTTGGTTTGGCATCAGGAGTCGGTTCCACTGAAGGTGTTACAACAGTAGAACTGTCTAAGGTTTTTGTATGTGCTTTGACAGAGAAACAGCAGTTATACTGATTTCCTGCGTCATACCATTTCTTTCCGGAAGTAGAAAAAAAGCTCTGATCCGGATCAATACCGGCAGTTGCCGTAAACCAGGATGTGCTGGTGGTTGTTTTTTCTACATAAAATTTATTGGATCCATCCGGTATTCTGATCACAACCGAATAGAAAGTACCCTGAGGAATTTTGACCGGAGTGTTCAGGTGGATCGTGTGGATTCCGGCCAGTGGCTGTGTGTAATCAACAGGTTCTGCATAGGCGGGTGTTCCGCTGGTCGGATCAGAAGTATTCTTCAGATTTGTGTAGACCTGAATTTGAAAATCAGTATTGTCCTGTGGAACTGCAGTAACGATTTCACCGAGTTCTTCGTCTTTTCCATTTCCGGCAGTTGCCTTGAAAATATTGGATACATAGTAACCATTATTGATGGTGTTGCCCGGGAAAGTGACAGTTCCGGCAGCGGCACCGTCGTAAAAATAATTATTTGGATAAGCAGGGGTGGTCACTGCTGTATTGGAGACCAGATTGGTGATGGATTTATCTTCATAGGAAAGATAAAAATAACCGTTCTTTCCCCAGTTTTTGCCATAACTGTTTTTGACGATCCAGGCACCATCATTATTCACACCGGAAGTTGACGGGAAGTTTTCCTTGGAGTAAGTGTCATCCCAGCCGACGATGGTTACAGCATGATTGACTGGATTGTTCTTACTGACAGGGAGTGGGCAGCTGTAGGCCGCGGTATCGGGACAGTAATAGCTGCCAAGCATATCGATCATGACAGATACAGAATAATAGTTCATCAGAAGCTGTTTGGTACGGTCCGGACTGTATTGTGAAAAGACAGCATCCTGCATATAGGCATCCGTATCGTAGGCAAGGCTGGCCGGCCATACAGTAGCTGTGGAACTTAAAGGTACTTTCTGCTCGGTAGTCATACCGGACCAGGTACTGAGAAAGAAGGAAGCAACAGTGCCATTTCCGGTTCCGTGATAATCGCCTGTCATTCGGATGATCTGGTCATTTGGAGTGTTGCCAAGCGGATCATTGACACGGTGTGCCCAGAAATAAGCCAGCTGCTCTTCGGAAAGGTCCAGGTATCCAAGATTCTGGCTGAGCAGTGATGTCTCAAAGTTGGAGGCAAGACTGAAAGCCCAGCAAAGACTCAGGTTGCCCTGATTTTTGACAGAGGAAACAAGTCCGTCTTCAGCAGCATTATAGGTGGGTGGGTAAAGTGCGTAGGCAGCGATGTCGATGTCACTGCTTACGGTATCATTTGTCTGCATCGGGGGCAGGTCCTGCAGTGGTGCAAGCTGTGCCTGTCGCTCGTCTTCGGTCATAGGACGGCCGAGAATATAATCCAGTTCTTCATCACTGTCGGTTTCACTTCCGGAAGAAAAAACAGCTTCATCGTCACCGGCAGAGAATGTCTCTGCTTCTGATCCTGTGGTTACACCAGAGTCTTCAGAATCTTCCTCGAAAGAAAGGTCGGTATCCGGATTTTCTGATTCCACTGTGAGATCGGCTTTGTCTGATGAAATACCGGAGTCTGAAATATCGACATCGGCATCCGTGGTATTGCCTTCATCTTCTGCTGTCAGAACTGTGGAGCTGTTATCAGCATCGGCCGCATATACAGGAATACCTGTCAGAAAAAGAGAGCCTGCCAGCAGAAAAGCCAGCGTTTGCTTTTTACTGAAATATTTATGATAAGTCATGAAAACCTCCTGATCAAAAGTAAATCGTATCATTTTGTAAAGATTTTCTTTATCATATCACATACCGTCCGAAATGCAAAGTTGCTGTGAACGATAACCATACAAAGTAGCGGGAGAAAAATAAAGCAGAGGCAATTTTTGACGAAAATAAAAAGCGCCCGGAAGATCCGAAGATCTCCCGGGCAGATTAGGAAAAAAGATGGCCGATGATTATTTGTTGATAACAACACCTTTCTGCAGCATAACATTTGCATACAGAGCTTTTTCACTTGTAGAAATGATGCAGTAAGCTGTTTTGGCTTCATCATAGAATGCAAAACGTTCGATGTTTCCTACTACAGCATCTCCTCTGTCATCATATTTACGGATAATTTCTTTGTATGTATCCCAGATCGGGGTTTCTACATCGTCACCAGGCATTACTTCCATCAGGTTAACCGGATGTTCTACATAAGTATCCAGTGGGAAAACTTTCAGGATCGCTTCCAGAATTTCCGGAACACCATGTCCGTCGCAGCGGATGGTGATCGCATTTTTACCCATGGATTCTACCGGGAAGTTACCGTCTGCGATTACAAGACGATCACTGTGTCCCATTTCACATAATACTTTTAATAATTCTGGTGATAAGATTTCAGGAATTCCTTTTAACATATCTTTATGCCTCCGTTCAAATTTTTACTGAATTATGGCATATCTCGCACAGAGACAGCCTCTATATAAAGAATGTACCTGCATTTATGATACTTTGCAAGAGAATATTTTCCGATAAAAGATGAATATTTTACACTGCTTTGAAGAAAGTGAAAAGTGAATATTTTATGGTTGACAGAAGCAGAGAACAGAGGTATGATTGGCTCAAACGGAAACGTTTCGGTTTTGCAAATGTTATCCGGCATTACAGAAACAGTAAGAACAAAAATCATACATATATTATGAGGAGGAAAATCATTATGCCACTTGTTACATCAAAAGAAATGCTGTCCAAAGCTCAGAAAGGCGGTTATGCAGTAGGTGCATTTAACGCAGAGAACATGGAGATGGTCAAAGCAATCATCCAGGCTGCAGAAGAACTCAAAGCACCGGTTATGATTCAGACTACACCATCTACAGTTAAATACGGTACCGTAGATACCTACGCGGCAATCGTTGCAGCAGAAGCAAAGAAAGCATCTGTTCCGGTATGCCTTCATCTGGACCATGGCAGCAGCTTTAAGCTTGCTATGCAGGCAATGCATGCAGGATATACTTCTGTTATGATCGATGGATCCAAACTGGATTTTGAAGCAAACATCGCAGAGACCAAACGTGTGGCAGATGTAGCAAAAGCACTGGATATTCCATGTGAAGCAGAACTTGGTAAGGTCGGCGGCAAAGAAGATGATCTGGAAGCAGAGGCAGACACCAACACAGATCCACAGGAAGCAAAAGAATTCGTAGAGCGTACAGGAGTTACATCTCTTGCAGTTGCAATCGGAACTGCACATGGTTTCTATGTGGGAACACCGGTTCTCGACAAAGAACGTCTCAGTGAGATTCGTGAAGTCGTAGACATTCCGATAGTTCTCCATGGCGCATCCGGACTCAGCGATGAAGATGTTATGGATTGTGTAAAACGTGGTATCTGCAAAGTAAACTTTGCTACAGAACTTCGTGCAGCATATTCTAAGGCAGTGAAAGAACTTCTTGCAGAAAAACCGGATACCATTGATCCAAAGGCATATGGTAAGACAGCTATTGCAGCGGTGAAGGAACTGGTTATGGCAAGAATGAAAGTCTGCGGATGTGACGGAAAAGCAGAATAAAAACAAAAGTACGAGAACCATGATTCAGTACACAGAAATATCAGTGGAAACAGAAGGCAGTGAGACATAATGGCGGCAACAATGAAAGACATCGCCAGACGGACTGGCCTTGGTCTGGCTACGATTTCTTCGTATTTTAATGGCGGTAACGTCCGAGAGAAAAACAGAATAAAGATTGAAGAAGCCATCGAGGAACTTCATTATGAAGTCAATGAAGTTGCCAGGGGACTGAAGACGAATGCAACCAAAACGATAGGTGTTGTGATTCCGGAGTTGAATAATACATTCTGTGCTGAAATCATAACGGGTATGGAAGATGTCCTTCGAAGTCATGGCTATGCCACGATCGTCTGTGACTGTCGAACCGATAAGAAACTGGAACGGGAGGCAATAGAGTTCCTGATCCGCAGGCGGGTTGACGGGGTTATTAATATGCCGGTCGATGAAGAAGGAAATCATCTGAAGAAATTTCAGAGGACAGGAAAACCAATCGTTCTGATTGACCGTAAGATACAGGGAATTTCCTGTGACAGTGTGCTGGTGGATAATGAAAAAGCTGCGGAGGATGCAGTACGACAGTTTATAGAAAGAGGTCATCGCTATATCGGGATCATCGGTGGACCGAAGGGGATTTTTACTGCACAGGAACGTATGGCCGGATATTACAGAGCATTGGAAAAGGCCGGAATTCCGGTCAGAGAATCCCTGATCTGTCATGGAGACTATACGATTCAGGGCGGGGTACGGAGTCTGGAGGAACTGGTGCAGAAAAATCCGGATATGACAGCGGTGTTTGTGACCAACTACGAAATGACAATGGGGGCCATGATCGGAGTAAATGAACTTGGAATACAGATACCGGAACAGCTTTCTGTGATTGGTTTTGACAATCTGCAGTTTGCGAGGGCATGTAACCCAAAGCTGACGATCGTATCACAGCCAACGGATGGAATTGCCAGAGAAGTGGCAAGAATCATGCTGGAACATCTGGAAAATGGCAAAAAAGAATCAGAAGAGTTTTTTACAGAAAAACTGCAGACAGAAATCATAGAAGGCAAGTCTGTAAATACTTTAAAATGATACAGAGAGAACAGATCGGAGTGTCAGCTGAAGAGAAGAAAATCCGGATATTTCGGAAAATGGGAGCAGCAAAATGAAAAAATCATATTTACTTGGAATTGACATCGGAACAAGTGCCTGTAAGGTTGCTGTATTTGACAGAGAAGGCAGAGTCCTTGCAGCTGCAAATGGTGCTTATCCGGTATATTATCCGCATGAGGGATGGGCGGAGCAGAATCCTGAAGAATGGTGGAGCGCAGTCTGCCAGGCAACAGAGGAAACGATACAGAAAGCCGGAATCGCACCAGAAGAAATCGCCGGAGTGGGAATTGACGGACAGAGCTGGTCGGCAATCGCAATAGATCAGGAAGGAAAAGTCCTTACCAATACTCCGATCTGGATGGACACCAGAGCACAGTCTATTTGTGACAGACTGAATCAGGAGATTGGAGCTGATGAGATTTTTAAGATATCAGGAAATTCCCTTCAGCCATCTTATTCTACAGCAAAGATCATCTGGTACAGGGAAAATCAGCCGGAGGTTTATAAAAAAATATACAAAATCCTTCAGTCGAACAGCTACATTGCATTTAAACTGACAGATGCGATCACGCAGGATGTTTCTCAGGGATATGGACTGCATTGCTTTGATATGAAAAAAGGATGCTGGGATGAAGAGATGTGTGAACAGCTTGGAATTCCGATGGGATTCCTTCCGGAAATATGTGACTGTGATCATGTGGTAGGCACTGTCACCGCGAAGGCAGCAGCAGAGTGTGGACTTGCCGAGGGAACACCGGTTGTTGCCGGTGGACTTGATGCTGCATGCGGAACGCTTGGAGCTGGTGTAATCCATACAGGAGAAACACAGGAACAGGGAGGACAGGCCGGGGGAATGAGCATTTGTACAGATGAGTACAAAGCTGATCCAAGGTTGATCCTCAGTTATCATGTTGTTCCGGGCAAGTGGCTCCTTCAGGGAGGAACTACCGGAGGCGGTGGAGTCATGCGCTGGTTTGAACATGAATTTGCAGACTATGAGCGTATGATGAAAGAACAGACAGGAGCTTCATCACTGGATCAGCTTAATGAAATTGCAGAAAAAGTAGCCCCGGGATGTGATGGAATGGTATTTCTTCCATATATGTCCGGAGAGCGCTCACCAATCTGGAATCCGTATGCAAAAGGTGTTTTCTACGGCCTGGATTTTGCCAAGACCAAGGGACATATGGTGCGTGCCTGTATGGAAGGAGTGGCTCTTTCCCTAAGACATAACCTGGAAGTTGCAGAGGAAGCCGGAGCGGACGCAGAAGTTCTGAGAGCCATGGGTGGATCTGCGAATTCTTTACTCTGGACACAGATTAAATCCGATATCACAGGTAAACCGATCGTTGTTCCGGCATCTGATACGGCTACGACACTTGGAGCAGCAATCCTTGCAGGCGTAGGAGTTGGATTCTATAAGGATTATGATGAGGCAGTTTCACTTACTGTCAAAGAAACCCGCCGTCATGAACCGAGTCCGGAGAACAAAGCAGTTTATGATAAGACTTATCAGACTTATCTTGAACTCTATAAGTCCCTGGCCCATATGATGACCGCGAAATAAAAGCTGGGAGGGCGTTTCCCTCCTTTATGAAAGGAGAAAATATATATTATGAAAGCAGCAGTAGTAGTTGCAAATGAAGATGTACAGTATCAGGAAGTCGAAGAACCAAAAGTAACCAAAGGAACTGTAAAAATCAAAGTCAGATACTCTGGTATCTGTGGTTCTGACATTCCTCGTGTTCTCAATCACGGAGTTCATTTTTATCCAATTGTTCTGGGACATGAATTTTCCGGTGATGTGGTAGAAGTTGGCGAAGGCGTAACCAAAGTTAAAGTTGGGGATCGTGTATCCGGTGCTCCACTTCTTCCGTGCATGAAATGTGACGATTGTCAGCAGGGCAATTTCTCACTCTGTAAACATTACAGCTTCATTGGATCCAGGCAGCAGGGCAGCAATGCAGATTATGTTGTAGTTCCGGAGCAGAATGCAGTACCCTTTGACAAGACAGTTCCATATGAACAAGGCGCTATGTTTGAACCTGCAACAGTAGCAATCCACGGTGTATTCCAGAATGATTATCATGGTGGCGAATATGTTGCAATCCTTGGTGGTGGTACAGTCGGAATGTTTACTATGCAGTGGACAAAGATCTTCGGTTCCAAAAAAGTTGTTGTATTCGATATCAGTGATGAACGTCTTGCACTTGCAAAACGTCTTGGTGCAGATGAAGTCATCAATACAAAAGAAGAAGGATATATGGAAAAAGCCATGGATATCACAGGCGGAAAAGGATATGGTTTCGTATTTGAGACAGCCGGACAGGTTCCGACCATGCATATGGCATTTGAACTGGCTGCAAACAAAGCTCATGTATGCTTCATCGGAACACCGCATGAGAATCTGACCTTTACACCAAAACAGTGGGAAAATATGAACCGTAAAGAGTTCAAACTGACAGGTTCATGGATGTCTTACAGTGCACCATTCCCGGGACGTGAATGGGATCTGACAGCACATTACTTTGCAACCGGTCAGCTGAAATTTGATCCGGGCTTCATTTATAAGAAAATCCCGATGAGCCAGGCACAGGAAGCATTCCAGTTATTTAAGACACCAGGACTTGTAAAAGGTAAGATCCTGTTATCAAACGAGGAAGAATAAAATGATACTGACAGTAACATTAAATGCTGCGATCGATAAACGATATGTAGTTGATGATTTTAAAGCAGGTGAAGTAAACCGTGTCCGGGAATGTTCTTACGTTCCCGGAGGCAAAGGTCTCAATGTATCCAAGCCGGCATCTATTTATGGTGCGGAAGTCGTAGCAACCGGATTTGTAGGTGGCCACGCAGGAAACTATATTGAAGATGCTCTGAAACCGTTTGGAATCAAAGGCGAGTTTTATCATGTAGATGCGGAAAGCAGATCCTGCATCAATATCTGGGATGAAGTGAATCATGTACAGACAGAATTTCTGGAACCGGGATTTACGTTGACTGAAGAAGATTTCCGGGGATTTGAAAAAAAATTTACAGAGCTGGTTAAGGATGCAGATGTTGTTTCCATGTCCGGAAGTGTACCGAAGGGGCTTGATGGAACTGCATATCAGAGACTGGTCAAAATCGTAAAAGAAGCTGGCAAACCGGTGATCCTTGATACCAGTGGCAAACTTCTTGAAATGGGAATCGAAGCATGTCCGACACTGATCAAACCAAACATTGATGAGATCCGTATGCTGACAGGCAAACACTGTGATGACATTCAGGATATCATTGATGCAGCTAAGACAATCCATGCAAACGGAGTGGAGATTGTAGCAGTTTCCCTTGGTGCAGATGGTTCTCTGGCTGTTGGTGAAGAAGGCATCTTCCGTGCAATCGTTCCGAAAATTGATGCAGTAAATACCGTAGGATGCGGTGATTCCATGATCGCAGGATTTGCACTTGGATTAAGCGAGGGCCTTTCTCTGGAAGAAACTTTAAGAAGAGCAAGTGCAATCTCAGCCGCTGCGGCAATGCGTGAAGAAACGGGATTTCTTGTAATGGAAGATATGGAAAAACTGCTTCCACAGATTGTTATACAAAAACTATATAATACAATTTAGGAGGAAACAAAAATGGCAGAATTTATTGATCCGGCAATCGTGCCGAAGGTAACACTTCCGTCAGGAGAAAAAGTTCCATGTATGGGTATGGGAACCTTTGGTTCTGACAGAGTAAGCGCTGAAGATGTTTCCGCAGCAGTTGCAGGTGCAATCCGCAGCGGATATCGTATGTTTGACTGTGCAGCATGCTACGGAAATGAACATCAGATAGGTGAGGTGTTCAAAACAGCTTTTGATGAAGGTGTTGTAGAAAGAAAAGATCTTTTTATCATGACAAAAGTATGGAATGACATGCACAGAAAGGTCGAAGAAGCCTGCACAAAGAGTATTCAGGATCTTCAGTGCGATTATGTAGATCTGTATTTCATTCACTGGCCATTCCCGAACTATCATGCACCATTCTGTGATGTAGATTCCAGAAATCCAGATTCCAGACCGTTCAGCGTAGAAGAATTCATGGATACATATCGTCAGTGTGAAGAACTGGTAGAAAAAGGAAAAATCCGTTATATTGGTATTTCCAATATGACCATCCCGAAACTGGAAGCGGTTCTTCCTTTAATGAAAATCAAACCGGCAGCCTGTGAACTGGAACTTCATCCATGCTTCCAGCAGCAGGAACAGTATGATTATCTTGTTGCTCATAATATCCAGCCGGTAGGCTATATGCCACTCGGTTCACCGAGAAGACCGGAAAGAGATATCTGTCCGGAAGATGTTGCGGATATGCAGACACCGGAAATGCAGGAAATTGCCAAAGCACACGGTGTTCATCCTGCACTGATCGCTCTGAAATGGGCTCATCAGAGAGGTGAGATTTCTATTCCATTCTCTGTACATAATTATGTAAGTAATCTGAAGTGTGTGACAGAAGATCCGTTGACAGAAGAAGAAATGGCCAAGATTGGAACACTGGAAAGAGGAAATCGTCTGGTTAAAGGCCAGGTATTCCTGTGGGAAGGTGCAAAGGATTGGCATGATCTGTGGGATGAAGATGGATTTATCGTAAAGTAATCCCCAGTGAAATTTGTAAAATATGAAAAACCTGCGAGGGGAGAGCGCTTACAGTTGTGAAGGCCGCTCTCCCCTTACTCTGCCTTCACGATCTGTTGCCGGTACGCGATCGGTGGAACTCCGACCAGCTTCTTAAATACCGTGATAAAATAATTATAATCACTGAAACCACACTTATAGGCAATCTCAGCAAGTGACAGATCCGTCTGCTCCGCCAGAAGCTGTCTTGCCCGGTCAATCCGCAGTTTCCGGATATATTCCGCGATGCCCATTCCATAATTCTGCCGGGCGATTTCATAGATCTTCGTTTTTCCAATGTGAAAATGCTGTGCAATCGACACCGCGTCGATTCTTTCAGTGTAGTGTGACTGAATATATTCATCAATCTGTACTGGAAGTTCCTGCTGATGCATCGAAACCATACGGTCCATACAAAGATAAGATGCGACCGCTTTCATAATATGCGAAGCGGAATCAATATATTCTTCCGAAAGGTTTGGAAGCTTCCGGCAGCATTTCTCAAGCTCATCAAAAGAAATTCCATAATCTGCACATCTCTCACGGATCACTTTCCAACCCTCGTCATAACTTGTATACGAAAAAACATGTCCGAGCAGAAGATATCCGATCACAATGTTTCCCATACGGATCGGGATGATACTCTCTGTAAGCCCGGCATGACAGCGATAAGTATAAGAAGAAGTACGACGCGAAGCAATCTCACAGGCATGGCGGTCACACAGATGACATTTCATGGCACAGCCGGGTGTCTGGCGGATCAGCTTACAGAAATCTGCGATCTCATCCGGATAAGAAGTCAGTTCACGAAAAGAGTCATCAAAAACAGTGATGCGGATTTTTGTGAGCTGATAAAAGTCTTTTAACAAAGAATGCAATTTGGCAATATCAAAGCTGGATATCATTTGGGAAGCTCCTTGCGTAACTGTTTCGTGTCCGTACAGTTACATCCTTTCTATATATAGCTGAAATGTATTGTCCTAAAGTCTGGACAATACAGGAATCATATCACAAATGCGAACAAAATCAAAGTAAGTAGAACAAAAGTCTATATAAAAGAAAAAGAAAATCCACTAAAATAAACACAGAAAATGAAAAAAACACTCAAGAAGAAACAAGGAGGATATAGATGTGAGCAAAAAAATGACATTTGCATTGGCATTTTGTAACCGAGGATTTATGCCAGGCGAGCTGATCTACGGAGCAAGAGAGGATATGATCAAAGCTGTAACGGACGCAGGATATGATTATATCGCAATGGATGCAGACCTGACAAGATACGGCGGAATCGAGACAAGAGACGAAGGCCTTCTCTATGCAAAATGGCTCAAAGAGCACGAAGGACAGTATGACGGCGTTATCTTCTCTATGCCAATCTTTGCAGATGAGAATGGTGCGATCACAGCACTTCAGGATGCAGGCGTTCCGATCCTGATGCAGGCATATCCAGATGAAATCGGCAAGATGGATTTTGCACACAGACGTGATGCATTTTGTGGTAAATTCTCTGTAACAGATGTATTTACTCAGTATCAGGTTCCTTTTACAGTATTAAAACCGCACGTTGTACATCCACTCTCTGAGAAATTCCAAGAGAATTTAAGAGATTTTGCTGCTATCTGCCGAGTTGTTAACGGTATGAAACGCTTCACGATCGGATGTATCGGAGCAAGAACTACAGCATTCAAGACTACACGTTTTGATGAGATCGGATTACAGAAAAACGGAATCACAGTAGAAGCATTTGACCTTTCTGAGGTATTCTATAAAGTAAACGCAAAAGAAGATAACGATCCGGCCGTACTGGCTAAAAAAGAACGCCTTGAGAACTATACAGATTTCTCAAATGTTCCGGAAGACAAGAAGATTATGCTTTCCAAGATCTCCGTTGTTATTGATGAATATGTTGAAGAGTACCATCTGGATGCACTTGCAATCCGTTGCTGGAATGAAATGGAAACAATCCTCCGCGTATGTCCATGCGTACTCCTTTCTGAACTGAATGACCGTGGAATCGCAACATCCTGCGAGATCGACCTGACATCTGCAATCTCCATGCGTGCTATGCAGCTGGCAAGCGAACAGCCGACAGCAGTACTTGACTGGAACAACAACTACGGCGATGCAGAAGATAAACTGATTCTTTTCCACTGTGGATCTTGTGCACAGAGTCTGATGACAAAGAAAGGAACCGTTACATCCCACAAGATGTTTGACAAAGGCGATCCGGGAAGTGGCTGGGGAACCAACGAAGGAAGAATTCGTCCATTCAAGACAACAATTTCTAACTGCCTGACAGTAGACGGTAAGATCAAAATCTATGCATCTGAAGCAGAATTTACCGATGATCCAATCGAGGATGCATACTTTGGATGCGCCGGTGTATGCCAGATCCCGAATATGGAAGACAAGATGATCCGTCTGGCAAGAGGTGGATTTAAACATCATACATGTGTAGGTGTCGGACATATGAAAGACATCTTAAAAGAAGCATTTACTACATATCTGGGATATGAATGGGTAGATATTGACTAGGAGCGAATGATATGAAAATTGCAGGATTGGATATAGGAACGACCGGTTGTAAATGTACGGTGTTTGATGAACAGGGCAGGTATCTGAATAAAGCATACAAAGATTATCCGGTCCGCAGAAGTGTCAGCGGACATGAAGTAGATGTATCTACGATCATGGATGGGGTTTATGCAGTAGTCGCAGAAATGGCAAAAGAATATCCGGACATTGCCGGAATCGGTGTGACCAGTTTCGGAGAAACTTTTGTTATGACAGATGAAAATGGTAAACCACTTCATACAGCCATGCTTTATACAGACCCACGTGGAGAAGAAGAATGTAAAGCCTTGACAGAAAAGTTCGGTGCGCGTGAACTTGCCGGAATCACCGGTCTGCGAGCACATCAGATGTACAGTATTCCTAAAATGATGTGGATCAAAAAAAACAGGCCTGAGATTTACGATGCAGCTGCATACATATTCCTGATGGAAGATTATGTAGTATATCATCTTACTGGAAAACGCCAGATTGATTATTCTCTGGCTACCAGGACTATGGCATTTGATATTAAGAAACTTGACTGGAGTAAGGAAATTTTTGAAGTAGCCGGCATTGATGTGAATAAAATGTCAAAGACGGTACCGACAGGTACAGATGCCGGAGCAATCACGGCAGAGGCTGCAGAGAAAACCGGTCTTGCACCGTCCACACATATTGTATCGATCAGTCATGATCAGGTATCTGCGGCAATCGGAGCCGGTGCATTTGATTCTTCTGTTGCAGTGGATGGCGCAGGGACTGTTGAATGCGTAACACCAATTTATGATTCCATTCCGGATATAGATGCAATGTACGATGGATATTTTTCCATTGTACCATATGTGATCCCCGGAAAATATGTTGCTTATGCTTTTTCCTATACCGGCGGGGCACTGATCCAGTGGTGTGTGGATAATCTTGCAAAAGATGAAAAAAGAGCAGCAGCAGACAAAGATATGTCAGTGAATGAATATCTCGAAAAGAAATACGCAGAAGAGCGTGGTGAGGAAAATCCGAGTAATCTGCTGATCCTTCCTCATTTTGCCGGAGCGGCAACACCTTATATGGACACAGGATCCAAAGGAGCAATTCTTGGACTTACCACAGACACGACTGTAGCAGATATTTATCGAGGCTGCATGGAAGGGGTTGTTTATGAAATGCTGGTGAACACCAGCGCATTGAAGAAATCTGGATGTAAATTCAAAAAGCTTAATGCAACCGGTGGCGGTGCAAGGTCAGGAGAATGGATGCAGATGAAAGCAGATATGCTGAATGTACCGATTACAGCACTCAAAACAGTTGATGCAGGTACAGTTGGCAGTGCTATGCTGACAGGTATTGCCACAGGAGTATTCAAAGACTTGAATGATGCGGCTGAACATATGGTAGAAGAAACCGTGGAATACCTTCCAAGAAAGGAAATGCATGAAAAATACATGCATATCTTTGAAAGATATGCGAAAGTATATCAGGCAGTGAGACCGCTCGTGTAAACGGGCGGCTTCTGCCATAAGAGCATAACTATCTGAAAGGAGATTACAATGAATCCGTATATTGGACATGAAACACAGTTAAGCGGTGTTGAAGAGCATCGTCTGGTCGGAGGCAAAGGCGACGGCATGCGCCTTTATGAGGCAACGAACGGAAAAGGCCTTGAGCTGACACTTTCCCCGGACAGAAATGGTGATATTACAAGACTTCGTTATAAAGGCATTAACATGAGTTATTTTTCCCCATGTGGTTATGTAGCTCCTGCATATTATGATAAAACAGGTTCAAACTGGCTGCAGTCATTTACAGCAGGTTTTTTAACTACCTGTGGTCTTCAGGCTGTTGGAACACCATGTACAGATGATGGAGAAGAACTTCCACTTCATGGTTCCATTGCAAATCAGCCATGTGCACACAGTTACTGGGACGAGAATGAAAAAGAAATCCGCATTCATTCAGTGACAAAAGACGAAGTGATCTTTGGAAGAAAGCTTGTTCTCAAAAGAACAGTAACGATTTCCAAAGAAGAAAATACATTTTCTATTGATGATCATATTGAAAATACAGGAAGCAAGACAGAGCCAATGGAGATCCTGTATCATATGAACATGGGCTATCCGATTCTGGATGAAGACAGCGAAGTAACGATTCCATCGGTGGAAGTCAGGGCACGTGATGATCATGCTCAGGAGGGCATTGCCAACTGGATGCATATGGAAAAACCTCAGGGTGATTATCAGGAAAGATGCTATTATCACAAATTCGAAGGTGCTGATGGCAAAGCAGGCATCTATCAGCAAAAATTAAATGTTGGACTGGAAATCAGTTTTGACGCTTCTAAACTGGATGGATTTGTGGAATGGAAGATGATGGGGGTTCGTGATTATGTGCTTGGTCTGGAATGTGGCAACTGTTATCCGGACGGAAGAGATGTCATGAGAAAAACCGGAATGCTGAAATTCCTGAAGCCAGGAGAAGCAGTTGACTATCATGTGGATATTAAACTGTATCAGAAATAAGAACAAAAGGCAGGAAATCTGAAGTGAAATATCAGAAAATAAAAAATGTTGAAAAACCATTATCGAAGATCATTTTTGGCTGCGCAATACCGGTGATGATTCAGGGAGAAGATGCAGATGAACTGCTGGATGAGGTTTATGCGCAGGGAATTACGACTTTTGATACAGCTGAAAATTATGGATTGAGTGAGACCTCTCTGGGACATTGGCTCAAAAACCGTGGAAACCGGGAAAAAGTCGTGATTATTTCCAAAGGATGCCATCCATATGATGGAAGAGACCGTGTGACTCCGGAAAATCTGAAACATGATATTGAACAGTCTTTTGAACGATTGGGCACAGATTATATAGATATTTATCTGATGCACAGAGATGACCTGAAGGTTGAACCAGGGTCGATGGTAGAAATTTTAAACGAATATCATAAGGCAGGAAAGATCGGTGCGTTTGGCGGTTCCAACTGGACGCATCAGAGAATTGCAGAAGCAAATCAATATGCCGGGGAGCACGGACTAATTCCTTTTACAGTTTCAAGCCCGAACTTCGGACTCTGTGATCAGATCGGAGATCCTTGGGGCGGCGGCCCGGGATGTGTGACGATTTCCGGTCCGTCGAATGCGGAAGCGCGGGCATGGTATCGTGATAATCAGATTCCGGTTCTTGCATATTCCAGTCTGGGAAGAGGGATGTTTGCCGGAATCGTCAAAAGCGATGACATAGAAGGGGCGAAGAAAATCCTGGATCCGAATGCAGTGAAAGGATACTGTTATCCTGAGAATTTTGAACGCCTTGCAAGAGCAGAACAGTTGGCAAAAGAAAAGGACTGCACAGTACCGCAGATTGCACTTGCATGGATCCTGAATCAGGATTTTGAGGTCTTTCCGCTTGTCAGTGCCAAAAAGGCGAGCAGGATCGCAAGCAATGCGAAGGCTTTGGATATTGTACTTGCAAAAGAAGAAGTAGAATGGCTTGATTTGAGAAGAGATAGGAGATAATTATGGCAAAAATCGCAAGACCGGAAATTGAAATCGAAGAACTGACCGGCGAAGGCTCCGGTATATTAAAGAAAAATGCCTTGCTGTACGGCAAAGAGCTGGGAGAACACTGCAGAATGTATACAGAAGTTGTTATGCCAGAAGGCAGTGATCTTGCTTTTCATGTACATGAAGGAGAATCAGAAACCTATTATATTTTGACCGGAACCGGAATTTATAATGACAATGGTACGAAGTATCCGGTAAAAGCAGGAGATGTCGTCTTTTGTGATGATGGAGAAGGACATGGACTTCTGAATAATGGAAAAGAAGATCTCAAATTTATCGCACTTATTTTGAAAAAATAAGATGATAGGAACTCTTCACAATATTTTTATATTGTGTTATAATCTTAACATATTGTTGTAGTCCGAAGTGGACAGAAAGGAAGTTACAAAATGCTCGTAACGTTATCTGAGATCCTGCAACTTGCAGAGGCTAAGAAATGTGCTGTAGGATCTTTTAACACACCAAACCTTGAGAGTATTATGGCTGTTATTGGTGCAGCTGAAGAATTAAATGTACCGGTAATCATAATGCATGCGGAAGTACATGAGCCAATGATGCCAATCAGTGTGATTGGACCAATCATGATCGAAAGAGCCAAAGCTGCCAAAGTTCCGGTATGTGTTCACTTGGATCATGGCGAAACACTTGCATATCTTGACCAGGCATTAAATATTGGATTTACATCTGTTATGTTTGATGGCTCGGCTCTTCCATATGAAGAGAATGTAGCTAACACTAAGATCGCAGTCAAACTTGCGCATGCAAAAGGTGCATCCGTAGAAGCAGAGATTGGTACTCTCGGCAAACGCGAACTTGGATTGGGACATGACGACGGAATACCGACAGGCGATGAGCCGAAGAAAATCTATACAGATCCGAAACTGGCAGAAGCATTTGTTAATGAAACAGGTATTGATGCACTGGCTTGTTCATTTGGAACAGCACATGGTCTGTATCTGACCAAGCCGAAGCTTGATATGTCTGTACTTGAGAATGTTAAAGCGAGAGTAAATATTCCACTTGTTATGCATGGTGGATCTGGTGTCAGTGAAGAAGACTACAGGAAAGTTATCGCCCGTGGCGTAAGAAAGATCAACTACTATACATATATGGCAAAAGCCGGCGGAACTGGTGTAGAGAGCAAACTTCCATTTAAAGAAATGCCAATTGTTCACCAGGGCAGGAAATATAAGATGCATTATTTACTTCAGGAAGAGGGAAAGGAAATTCCGGTTTACTATCATGACATCGTAGACTGGGGAATGAAAGCCATGAAGAAAAATGCTTATGAGGCTATGAAGATATTCTCAAATAAATAAGCATATGATCTAAGATGCTCCTTATTATGGTAGACAGTGGGAGAAAACTCTGTAACTATCATATGAGGGGTATCTTTCTGTCTGTAAACTGAATTACCAGAAGGAAAAAACGGAAAACGTTATTTTATCAGCAGGGGGAAAACAAACTGTATGTATCGCATTTTACTAGTAGATGATGAAATCCTTGTTCGAGATGCAATCAAAGAAAACATTGACTGGAAGGGCATGGACTGTGAACTGGTCGGAGATTGTGAAAACGGCAAAGAGGCAGCAGAATTTGTAAAAGAACATCCGGTGGATATTGTGTTGACAGATATATTGATGCCATACATGGACGGAATGGAACTGAGCAATTTTCTGCATGATAATTATCCGGAAATTGTAATTGTGATTTTTAGCGGATTCGGAGAATTTGAATATGCAAAAAAGGCAATTCAGTATGGAGTAAGTGAATATCTATTGAAACCGGTGACAGCGATGGAACTTACCGGGGTAATTGAAAAAATGAAGAAAAAAGTGGAACAGCAGCGTCTTGAAAAAAGTAAAATGGATGCACTGGCCCAAAACTCGGAAGAGTATCGTAAAAATAAGCAGATAATCCGGTCAAAAAATATAGAAGCACTTGTAAACTGCACGACAGATGTGAATGCAAGTATTGAACGTCTTGCAGAAATGGGGATTGACATCTCCGCAGCAAGCTACCGCGTGGCAATCTTTGATATTGACCTCTATTCCGGCATGTACCAGCTGGATACAGAAAAACGTCAGGAAAGCGCACTGATGGCATTTGTTCTTTTCAACATCAGCGATGAGATCGTCACCAGAGAAGAAGCCGGTATTGCCTATCAGGAAGGCAATAACCGAGTCGGAATCCTTTTTCAGGAAAAATGGAGCCGTAATTTTACATCCAGAACAAAAGAAATCTGTCATGAGATTCAGGAAAAAACAAAAGAGGTTATGGGATTTGACGTATCCATGGGTATCGGTAAATGGGTAAAAAAACCAGAAGAACTGATCCAGTCACACGATATGGCTGCACAGACCCTTCAGTATCGTTATCTCCTTGGTGGAAACCTTCTTATTGATATGGAAGAACAGCACCCCGTTCAGGAAATCGCAATCGAAGATGATCTGGCAGAACTCAAAGAAGCCATGAAGACCGGACAGAAGGAGCAGGTTTACCAGATCCTCATAAAGATTGAAGATTCCATTCGTCAGGCACTTATGGAAAAAAGCCGTGCCTGCATGTATCTGCAGCAGGTCATCCGTACAATGGACAATGCATGCGAAGATGTATCTGCTGATATGGACAGGATCAGAGAAGACAGAGATGAACTGCTCCGCCAGATAACAGATCAGAAATTTTTTGAAGATGCCTGCAAAGTTGTACAGAAACATACGGACAGGATTTTTGAGATCCTTTCTGAACTGAATACATCCAGCAGCAAGAGGCAGGCCCGACTTGCGATTGACTACATACAGAAAAATTATATGGATCCGGATCTGAGTCTGAACAGTATCTGTTCTTATCTGAATATCAGCACCAGCTATTTCAGTACGATTTTTAAAGACGAGACAGGCGAGACATTTACCGAAGTCCTGATTCGGACCAGAATGGAAAAAGCAAAAGAACTGCTGGAAAATACAACCTTAAAGAACTATGAGATCGCAGAAAAAGTCGGATTTTCTGATCCACATTATTTCGGAATCTCATTTAAGAAAATGACCGGATGCACACCTACGGAATATGCAAGGGAGAAGCGTAGATGAAAAATAAAAATCTGTCGGCGAGATTTATTGGAAAATTCAGCAGTATCCAGAGCGTTATCTTTGCAACTGTTGCAGTCCTGGTCCTGAGTGCGGTTGTGATCGTTACCGGTGTTTCCATGAAATTTACCAATACATCTATTTTTGAAAATTCATCGGAATATACGCATACGATCATCCAGCAGATGAATCAGAATATCGATTCTTATATCGATTATATGGAAAATATTGCTTATCTGATATCCAGCAATGAAGATGTGCAGGATTACCTTTTTGATGAAAAAATCGATAACGAGGGAAGATACCGTATTTTAAATCAGCTCCAGACAATCCTGGACAGCCGGAGTGATATTCGAAATGTTGGTATCATCAGTAAGAACGGACGGATGCTGATTAATGATGGAAGTAAATCGGTAAATCAGGATCTGGATCTCAATACGCAGGAATGGTATGCTACTGCACTCGAAAAGCCTAATGGTCCGATCCTGACTTCTTCCCATGTACAGCACATCATTAGTGGAGAACGCCCATGGGTGATCACACTGAGCCGTGGAATCCGTGACCGGAGCGGTAGCGGTGAAAAAGAAGGTGTCTTTTTTATCGATCTGAACTACAGCGCGATCAGTGAACTCTGCGATCAGAGTACGGTTGGAACAAAAGGCTATGCATTTATTCTGGATGCAAAGGGCAATATTGTTTATCATCCACAGCAGCAACAGCTCTACAATGAACTGCAGACCGAAAATATCAGTCTGATCATGGATACGGATGAAGATACCGTACTGACCGGTACCGGAAACGACGGAAAACTGTATTCCATCTCACGTTCAGAAAAGACCGGGTGGACGGTTGTTGACTGTACGAATGTGAAGGAACTTTTGAGTAAAAGTCGGCAGGCACAGAGTGTCTATGTACTGACGGCAATCATACTGGTCATTGTGGCACTTCTTTTTTCAAGATTTATGGCAAGGAGTATTACTCTTCCGATACAGAAACTCCGTGATTCCATGAAAAAAGTACAGGAAGGTGATTTCAGCGTTTCTGATGTTGTGGTAGATTCAAAAAATGAAATCGGCAGTCTGACAAAGTCCTTTGATGTGATGACACACCGGATACATGAACTGATGGAGCAGAATGTCCACGAACAGGAAGAAAAACGTAAGAGCGAGTTGAAAGCATTACAGTCCCAGATCAATCCACATTTCCTTTATAATACGCTGGATTCGATCATCTGGATGGCAGAAGGAAAGAAAAATGAAGAAGTTGTTCTTATGACGGCATCTCTTGCAAGACTTCTCCGTCAGAGTATCAGCAATGAGGATGAAGTTGTTCCGATCGCGAATGAAGTAGAGTATGCGCGCGGCTATCTGACGATACAGAAAATGCGTTACAAGGACAAACTGGAATTCCAGATTGAGGTAGATTCTTCTATATTATATATCCCTCTGATAAAGCTTGTACTTCAGCCAATCATAGAGAATGCAATCTACCATGGACTTAAATATAAAGAAAGTAAGGGCCTTCTTATTGTAAAAGGATTTATGAAGGATGGAAATGCAGTCCTTCAGGTGATTGACGATGGAGTTGGAATGGATGAAGAAACTCTTGCTCATATTTATGATAAACATAAAGTGAATTATCATTCCAACGGAGTAGGTGTCTATAATGTACAGAAACGTTTAAAACTCTATTATGGAGAAGATTACGGAATTACGTATACCAGTGAATTGGGTAAAGGAACAACTGCAACGATCACAATTCCAGGCAGACAGGAGGGACAGATATGAAAAAGAAAAAATGGCTGAGTATCTTCCTGGTAGTCTGTCTGATCAGCGGAATCGGAGGTGGCATCTGGTATCGCCAGAAAAGAATTGATGAGCGCAGGCTTTCGCTTGTGTATATTCCAAAGGTCGTAGACAAGACAAATGATTTCTGGAAAGCACTGATCCTGGGAACCAGAATGGCAGCACAGGAGTACAATGCAACAATCGAGATCAAGGCGCCGACAGAAGAAAATGATGTGGAACGACAGAATGAACTACTGAAAGAGGCGATTGAAGAGGGACCGGATGCGATTCTGATCTCTCCATCCAGTTTTACAGAATCCAACAAAATATTGGATGAAGCAAAGGAAAAAGGAATTAGGATCAGTTTTATTGATTCCTATACGGAAGAACCGGTGCAGGATCTGACGGTTGCAACGGACAATCTGGAAGCAGGAGAGAAACTCGGTAAATTTGCGGCATCACTTCTCGGACCGGATGATCAGATTGCGATCGTGGCCCATGTGAAGGGTGTATCCACCGCAGTGGAGAGAGAAGAGGGATTTCGCAAAGGACTCGGAGATCTGGCAGATAATATTGTTGAGGTTGTATATTGTGATTCGCAGTATGAGAAATCACGTAAACTGACAAATGAACTTATGCAAAAATATCCGAATCTTAAGATGATCGCAGGAATGAACGAATATTCATCAGTAGGTGCTGCAAGGGCAGTTAAGGCAGCTGGAGCGAAAGACCGGATTCAGGTAGTTGGTGTCGACAGTTCACAGGAAGCTGTTCAGCTGATGGAAAATGGTGTATTTAAAGCGCTTGTTGTTCAGAAAGCTTTCAAGATGGGGTATATGGGTGTGAAGGAAACTGTACGTATGCTCAGAGGGAAAGATTATGAGAAAGATGTGAATTCCGGTTGTGAACTGGTTACACCTGACAATATGTACAATAGTGAGATCGAAAAACTGCTTTTTCCGTTTAATACGCTGAAGCTTTCATAAAGTAAATAATGAAATTATTATAAAAAAGGTTAAATATTTATGTACGAACCGTAAATATTTAACCTTTTTTTGGAAGATATTCCATTACAATTGTGCAGAATTAACGGTATTATATAGAAAACGTAAGAGTTGTGTGTAAAACTTTTAAGGAGGGTGAAACATTGGAAAAGCTGAAACAAAATCCAATAGTCAAAAAGCTCGGACTGAACAGAATCTTACTTGTATGTATTCTGATAGTGATGTTCGCAGTTTTTAAGGTAGTGCTGGGAAATAAATTCCCTGTTGGAGACAGCATTAAGTCCACATTGAACTATGTATACTTCTTGGGCTTCCTGTCACTTGGTGTTACGTTCGTAATCGCAACCGGAGGAATCGATTTCTCCATCGGACCGGTTATGTTCTGTTGTGCACTGGTATCCGGTTACTGCATGACATCTTATGGTGTTCCATGTGCAGCAGCAATGGTTATCTGCGTCCTGATCGGTCTTGCATTCGGTATCTTCAACGGATGGCTGGTATCTTATCTGTCAGTTCCGGCATTCATCGTATCCATGGCTTCCATGAATATCGCAAAAGGTATCGCTTCTGTATTTACAAAAACACAGTCTGTAAGCTGGCCGCTGAGCACTGATCCGAAAAACGGATGGTTCCGTAGCATCGTATCAGTTAATGGATTCCCGGTAGGTCTGGTGATCTTCCTCGGAATGGCAGTTGTATGTGGTATCGTTCTTTACAACACAAAACCAGGACGTTACATCCTTTGCCTTGGATCCAACAGTGAAGCAGTTAGACTTTCTGGTGTAGATACCAAGAAATGGAACATGCTCGCATATGTAATCTGTGGAGTCCTTGTTGGAATCGGAGCACTTTTCTTTGTAGCAACATATACAACCGTTCAGCCAGGTTATGGCGATCAGTACAACAACGAAGCAATCGCTGGTTGTGTAATGGGTGGTA
>OGQQ01000389.1_pt1 | contig 45124 bp, 38 predicted proteins | sample 1553281 | NCBI WGS metagenome assembly OGQQ01 (sample SAMEA2579937, study PRJEB22360) | human gut metagenome | biome: human gut; feature: human-associated habitat; material: faeces | place: Denmark | collected 2008/2010 | reverse complement strand
GACATTTTCAGGCCTGGCCGGAATGCGGGGGTCGGGCTGTTTTCGTACCTGTCACTGTGGGCGGAGAAAGAGTGAGCGCCGTACAGGCCCAGCCATTCGGGATAGCCTTTCTTCAGTGCCTTAAGGAACTGCCTTCTGATGACATCCACTGCCAGAATTTTAATGGTAATAAAGAGGAGGACACAGATTCCGGCGGTGAGGGCGATAGCCCACATAAGGGGCGGCGTTGCCATAGGTACAGACAGCGCCATAATCAGAAGAAGAGAGGCGGTCATGATGATACAAGCTCTGCGGTAGCCGCGCCGTTTGTTGCTGTCTTTTTTCTTAACCATGGCATGGAGTTTATCCAGTTCTTCTCTGGTATAGACTCTGTTTTTTATGTTATTGACTGTTTCCGATGGCAGTCTTTCTATATAAATCTTCATATTTGGTTCTCCATACAATAAAACTTTCCGGGGCGTGAGGATGTGCGAGACACATTTTTTTCTTTATTATAGTAAACTCCGCCCTTTCTTTGCAAGAGCACATACACCCCAAACCAACAACACATACCCCAAGCTATGTACAATATGACTAAAAACGATGAACAGAATTTGGTGACAACGCCAAAAAAGTCAAATTGTGACATGTGTCATAGCGGGAATACAGAACAAGGTGTAAAATTCGAGAAAAGAACCGTTGTCAGTAATACGGTTATAAGGATGGAAAGTCCGGTGGCAATACCCCGGTCCGATATGGATAAAAGGAGGAGAAAAATAATGAAGGAAATGGAAATGATTCAGGCATGTGTGGATGTGATTCGCAAGAAGACAGATTTTGTTCCAGAAGTGGGACTGATTTTAGGAAGCGGTCTGGGCGATTATGCGGAGAGGATAGAAGATAAGATTGTGATTCCCTACAGCGAGCTGCCGGAATTTCCGGTATCCACGGTGGCGGGACACGCGGGACAGTTCGTGCTCGGCAGGATTGGTGAGCGCAGGGTTATCATCATGCAGGGGCGGGTGCACTATTATGAAGGATACACCCAGAGAAAGATTACACTGCCTGTGCGTATTATGAAACAATTGGGTGTGGAGAAACTCATCATTACCAACGCGGCGGGAGGGGTGAACCGGAATTTCGGTCCCGGCACTCTGATGATGATAAGCGACCACATCAATTATTCCGGAAGCAACCCCCTGATTGGGGAGAATCCGGAGGAGTTCGGCGCCAGATTCCCGGACATGAGCCATGTGTACGCAAAAGAGTACCGTGAGAAACTGAAAGCTCTGGCAGCGGAAGAAGGGATTGAGCTGGAAGAAGGTGTCTACATGATGTTCTCCGGTCCTTCCTATGAGACGCCCGCGGAAGTGAGAATGGCGGGGCTTTTAGGAGCGGACGCAGTGGGGATGTCCACCGTCCCGGAGGCAATCGTATGCGCGCAGATGGGGATTTCCATTCTGGGCATCTCCTCCATCACAAACTGTGCGGCGGGGATTCTGGACCAGCCGTTAAACCACGCGGAAGTGATGGAAGTTGCCAATCAGGTGAAAGAGAAATTTACAAAAGTCATTGATTTGGCGTTAGAAAAGGTTGTTATATAGAGCAAAATATGCTCTGATGTATAAAATCCGGCTTTTCGCAGCATGGGAGAAGGGGCTTTAAGTGCCTGTTTTCCTGCTCTGAAAGCCGGATTTTACTGTTTGTCGGAATTTTTTACAGTCTTGCATTTTAGGGTGGTTTATACTACAATAATTCTATCCGAGATTTGCGAATAGAGAGATTTTTATGTCCTCCTTCGTGGGAAAAAGAGGATGGAAAAGGGGTAGCCCATGAGTGAAAAAGAAAAACAGCGCTCGCTGGTTGAGATTATGAACGATGTACTCAGTACAGTGCGCAATCACTATGACTCAGAGTATGTCTACTATATAGAGAAAGAATACGATGATATCGAGACTATCTACGAATGGTGCGCGGAGAATGTGGCGTGGCAGAGAGATAAGATTAAGCTTCTGAGCGCAGAGCAGCAGCCAAAGTGGATGAAACAGGAGATTACAGATACAACAGAAGACAGCTACAGTGTCTTTCAGGAGACTGGGGAGGAGAGCGTGGCGATTCTCGCTGTGGTAGGTGTGCACAGAGGGGGCTGTGACTTGTCCCTTATGCGCGCGGTCCTGCCATTTATCACCCAGGCAATTGTGCTGCAGAAGCAGCAGAAGCAGCAGGAGTATCTAAGCTATCACGATGACCTGACAGGGCTGATGAACCGCAACAGCTTTATGCGCTATCTGGCGGAGGCCGAGGAGAAAAAGCCTGAGGCGGTGGGCGCGCTGTCTGTGGATATCAACGGACTGAAGAATTTTAATAAGGAATTTGGGCGCGACTACGGCGATGAAGTGGTCATCCGTGTGGGCGAAGTGCTGGAAGAGTTCTTCAAGAGCGGCAATGTGTTCCGCCTCACAGGGGACGAGTATCTGGCTGTCTCCGAGGATATGTCCTATGAGGATTTTATGAGGAATGTCCATGCCGCTCATGACAAGCTGGACAATATCAGTCTCGGACTTGTGACCATGGGATACGCATGGGAGAAGATAGATATCAATGTGGATAATCTGGTATCCCACGCGGAAAATATGATGCGCGAGGAGAAGCAGAAATACTATAAGAACCAGAAAAAGGGGCACCATGAGCCAATCATCAAACAGGATTTGCTGGAGGATATCAAGCAGGGCAGCTTTATCGTCTGTCTTGTGCCGAAGGTGGATGTCAGGACAGAGGAAGTCATCGGCGCGGAGGCGGTTGTCCGCTACCACCACAAGGATTTGGGCATCTTAAATCCGGAGAAATACATCACCCTCCTCCAGGAGACGAGACTGTCCCACTACCTGGACCTCTATGTTTTTGAAGAAGTGTGCAAGACACTGCGCAGATGGGAGACAGAGGCAATCCCCATGATTCCGGTATCGGTGAATTTCGCGGGGGCGACGCTGTGCCAGGTGGATATCGCGGAGAAGATGATGGCAATCATCGAGAAATACCACGTATCCTGCGAATACCTGGAGGTGGAAGTTTCCGAGTCTTACGATAATATGAACCAGGAGATGCTGGCGGAGACGAGCAACAAGATTCGCAAGGAAAATGTGCGAGTGACGTTAGACCATTTTGGGGCGAAGGATTCCAGCTTATCCATCCTTTCTGTCATGGAGTTCGACGGGCTGAAGCTGGACAAGAGTCTGGTGTCGAATATTGTCACCAACAGCCGCAGCCGTATCGTGGCAAAAGCGGTGATAGACATATGCAGACAGCTTGGAACGTATGTTGCCGCTTCCGGTGTGGAGACGCAGGACCAGCTTAATGTGCTGGGAGAATTGAAATGTGATTATGCACAGGGAACGCTCTTCAATAAACCCATCACCATCGACACATTTGAGGTGCGCTATCTGAAGGACCGCTAGACAAAGATGCGCAGACAGAGCAGCCGTCAGCCGGCAGCTGCGCGGTGAAAACGACAAATCGGATGAGGTTGGGATAGCATGGTAAAAGCTTGGATAGCAGATGTGAGCGCTCTGCTGGAAGAAGAGTGCTACAGAAGATATTACGAAGCGCTCCCCGATTTCCGGAAGGAAAAGGCAGACCGGATAAAAGTGCCCGCGGGACGCGCGCAGAGTGTCGGTGTTTGGGCGCTGTGGGATAAGATAAAAGAAAAATACTCGCTGGAGTTTCTGAACAGGGAGAAATGTGTGAATTTTTCCCATTCCGGCAGTCTTGTGATGTGCGCCGCGCAGGTGGAGGGCAGAGAGGAAGCCCGTGTGGGCTGTGACATTGAGGAGAAAAAGAGTGCCAATTTAAAGGTGGCGGCACGGTTTTTCTGTGCGGAGGAGCTGGAGACGATAGAGAATGCCGCGGACAAATCAGAGCAGGATGATATTTTTTTCCGTTACTGGGTGCTCAAGGAGAGCTTTATGAAGGCGACCAGGAAGGGGATGGGAGTTCCGCTCGATGCATTTGAGATACGTCTGGGCAGCCCGCCTAAGCTGATACGAAAACCAGAAGAATTTGAGGAACCATATTATTACTGTGAATACGAGAGAAAAGGACTGCCGTATAAGATGGCGGTCTGCTCGACAGACAGTGACATTGATTCGGAGATACTTACGGAGTTTGAGTTGAGATGAAAAGATTAAGCGACAAGATGAAAAAGGTTTTGATAACCGGAATTGTGATAGGAGCCATCTGTGGGATTGCCATTACGCTCGCAGCTGCGAAACGGGTGGTGAATCTGCATGAGGAAAAACTGACGACCCAAAATCAGGAACTGGAGAAGGAAAATAAAGAAATGAGCGGTAAGCTTCAGAAGCAGGAGGCAGTCACGGACAGTGCCAAACAGCTCGCGGGAAATGGGGACGGCTGGGCGCTGGCGCTCATCAATGACAGCCATCCGCTGGCGACAGACTACGCGCCGGAGCTTACGGAGATTGAGACGGAGCGCTCTGTGGACAGCCGGATTGCCGCGGATTTAGAGGAGATGCTCTCCGATGCGCAGGCAGAAGGGCTCAGCATGTATGTGGCATCCGCTTATCGTTCCTATGACCAGCAGAGGGAGGTCTTTAATGCCACCATGCAGGACTGGATTTCCCAGGGCTATACGCCCATTGACGCTTACGATGAGACGGCGAAATCCGTGGCGGTCCCGGGCACGAGCGAGCACGCCTCAGGTCTGGCGGTAGATATCATCGCCTCCGCTTATGAGGAACTGGATGACGCCCAGGGGGATACACCGGAGCAAAAGTGGCTGGCAGAGCACTGCGCGGAATATGGATTTATCCTCCGCTATCCGCCGGAAAAGGCAGACGTGACCGGAATTATCTACGAACCGTGGCATTACCGCTATGTCGGAAAAGAAGCCGCCAAGGAGATGACGGACAAAGGGCTGACTTTGGAAGAATATCTGGAGGAGTAAAACATACTCTAAAAGGCACACCGTAATACATTCCTTTCGGGATGGCGGGCTTCGCCTGATAAGGGATACTTTGCAGAGAGGATGTTCTCTGACATTGTATAATAACACGAAAATTTTCTGGAAAATATATGAAAATTCTCTCAATGTTACAAAAAACAGAAAATTGTTTAAAAAAGATTGACATTGCACAGTGTGAGGATATAATTAGATACATGAAGAACAAAGGCGTTTCCTGCAGAGCAGGGAGCGCTTTTTCTTTGGACGGACTTGGACTTTCCCACTAAGAAGGGTTTTCCTGTAAGAAGGGAGTCCTTGCAAAGAGTGTATTTGGTAAATCAAAGGTGATTTTACAGCAGGATTGAAAACTGTATGTGGAGTCACCTTTTTTGTATCACAGAAACGTCCTCTTAAATACGTGATACAGAAGATTTGACAAAGAGCGCTGACAAAGTTCTGGACAAAGAAAGACTTCGTTCTTTAATAAGTTATAAGGAGGAAATACAGATGAGTAATGAGATTTTAAGCGCGGTCAGCGACCAGGTCTTCAGCGTATGGTTTCTGATTGGAGCCGCTCTGGTCTTCTGGATGCAGGCAGGCTTTGCGATGGTAGAGGCGGGGTTTACGAGAGCGAAAAATACAGGAAATATTCTGATGAAAAACTTGATGGATTTCTGTATCGGAACGGTGGTATTTATCCTGATTGGATTCAGTCTGCTCCTGGGAGAAGATATAATGGGGCTTATCGGAAAACCGGGGCTGGATATTATCACTAACTATCAGGATTTCGACTGGTCGGGCTTCGTGTTTAACCTGGTATTCTGCGCGACGACAGCAACCATCGTATCAGGGGCAATGGCGGAGAGGACAAAGTTTTTATCCTACTGTATTTATTCCGGTGTCATTTCGGCGGTTATCTACCCCATTGAAGCGCACTGGATTTGGGGAGGCGGATGGCTTTCGCAGATTGGATTCCACGATTACGCGGGTTCCACGGCAATCCATATGGTTGGAGGAATTTCCGCTCTGGTGGGAGCTGCCATGCTGGGACCACGTATCGGGAAATTTGTCAAGGACAAAGCAGGGAAGATTACAAAAGTCAATGCGTTTCCGGGACACAACCTGCCGCTGGGATGTCTGGGTGTGTTCATCCTCTGGCTTGGCTGGTACGGATTCAACGGCGCGGCGGCGCAGTCCCCGGCGGAGCTGGCGTCCATTTTCCTGACAACAACGGTTGCTCCGGCAATTGCCACAGTAGTGTGTATGATTTTTACCTGGCTGAAATATGGGAAACCGGATGTGTCCATGTGTCTGAACGCATCTCTGGCAGGACTGGTTGCTGTCACAGCGCCCTGTGATGTGACGGACTGTGTCGGAGCCGCAGTGATTGGCGCGGTAGCCGGACTTCTGGTGGTGTTTGGCGTGTGGCTTCTGGACAATGTACTGCATGTGGATGACCCGGTGGGCGCGGTGGCAGTTCACTGTCTGAATGGTATTTGGGGAACCATCGCTGTTGGTCTTTTTGCCACATCTTCCTCACCTGCCTTTGAGACAGCGGGGATTAAAGAAGGGCTATTCTATGGCGGAGGATTTGAGCAGTTAAAATTGCAGTTGATTGGATTGTTTGCAGTTGCGGCGTGGGCAGCGGTGACGATAACCATTGCGTTCGCGCTGATAAAAGCCACTGTGGGGCTGCGTGTATCCGAGGAGGAAGAAATCGTCGGTCTGGACAGCTGCGAGCACGGTCTGCCGTCCGCTTACGCAGGGTTCAGCATTATGGATATTTCCAACACTATGACCATGGAAATCAACGAGAATACAAATCTGGGAGCGGACGAATACGCACAGGCGTCCCAGGCACAGAGAGACGCGGCGGTCAAAGTCGTACAGCCTGCGGTATCCTCTACAGGCATGTACAAGGTTTCCATCATTGCCAGATTGTCCAGATATGACCATCTGAAGAAAGCTATGAACGATATCGGTGTGACGGGAATGACTGTGACTCAGGTTATGGGATGCGGCGTACAAAAGGGTGCCGGCGAGAGATACCGTGGAGTCGAGATGGATGCCACGCTGCTGCCGAAGGTCAAGGTAGAAGTGATTGTGGGAAATATCCCGGTCAATACGGTAGTCGAAGCCGCCAAGAGCGCGCTTTATACAGGTCATATCGGAGACGGCAAAATCTTCGTGTACAGCGTGGACCGTGTCGTGAAAGTACGCACCGGCGAAGAAAATTTAGAAGCGCTCCTGGATGTGGAGTAAGCTCGGTATATCTAAGGACTGCGCAGTGACCTTATAATCAGATTTCCTACGGATTCGGCAAAATGTCCGATGTCCTGGATTCTCACAAAATCCCTGCCGAAGATTTCTCTTGCGGCGGGGATATCTTTTTCAATTCCCATAAAGACCCCCAGAACCTGGATTCCCTGTTGTCTCAGCCTGCGGATTTCACCTGCGGTATCCGCAATCCCCACGCTATCTGTGTACTCCCGGTTGCGGTAGAAAGGACCGTCCTTGGCGCAGCGGTCATCGCTGGGGCTGGCATCGGAGAGGACGATGAGGAGCTTTTTTTCACAGGGAGAGTCCTCCATCAGGTGTGCCGCGCCCCGCAGGGCGAGCCCGTCCCGGTTGCTGCCCGCGGCGGCATAGGAAAAAATTTCCCGGTTTTTATCCACATCTTTGTAGCCTCGGTACTGGCGCAGGACTGTATAGCCGCGCACACTCAAGTAAGAGCAGATTTGCACGGGGATGTGCAACCTCGTGAGACTCTCTGCGAGGATATACCCCTGGGCGGCAATGCTCTCCTGACAACTCTTTCGGGAGGAGGAAGCATCCAGCAGGATATCCACGGAAAAGGAGGGCACAGGTGTTTCCTGTATTTTTGTGAAAATCCGCGAATCGTCCAGATAGAGCGCCCGCCAGACTCTCTCGGCATGGAGTCTGCCGTCCCGCGAAAAGGAAGCATCCTCCAAAACGGCGGATTCCAGAGCATGACGCAATTTTTCACAGAGCCGCAGGATACTGCTTCTGTGAACGGGAAGAGCATTCTTATAGTAGCGGAGATTCTTTTCCTTCTGCGTCAGAACTTCCCGCCGGAACATTCCCACCTCCCTGCGAAGCTTTTCCGGGCACTCTGTCAGTGCCGGCAGTGCGCCGCGTGTGAAGAGCAGGTGGAGCCCGGCGTGATTGCCTGTGCACAGAGCAGCATCCAGAGAAGCGGCGGTATGCTCGGAATAGATACTGTCCCCGAAACATGCCTTCACGTACTGCCCGGAGAGGGCATCATTCTCCATGCCGGAAATCTGCAGCAGAAGCTTCATCTGCTTGAGGAGTGTTCCGGCAGGGCTGGGAGAACTTATTTCCCCGGCGGGGGCGGGCTGTATCCGTATCAGACCGGAGTGGACCTTCCCCAGGGAATAAAAGGCGGGGAGCACTTTCTGGAGAAAATAGACTCCCTTCTTTTTTACGCGTGGGACAGGGGTATACTGAAAATACGTGCGGTAAATATCTTTGGTCTTTGCGATGATTTCCTCCGTGTCCATGGAAGCTGGAAAAGAGAGCTCTGCGAGGAGGGCGGACTCTTGCTGTGAAAGCCTGGCGCGCTTTCCGAGTATCGCACAAAATCTCCCAACCTGAAGCCTTAAAAGGGGAGAATCCGTCCCGGCGCGGCGCCATTCCTTTAAGCCTGCGGCGGCGTATTCCCTGCGCAGGTCAAAAAGAGCGGGGCGAAGCGTTTTTTCCTTTTCAAAGGCGGCGTGCTCCAGACCCAGCCAGAAAATTCCCTCATAGAGTTCTTTTTTTGAGGTGCCAAGAGAGTCGAAGAAAGCGTCAATCTGTGCTCTTTCATACCATTTATATACAAAGCCGATGATGAGATTTAAGTACATATCGGCGTGACCGCGTTTGTCAAAGGCGAGATAGAGCGGGTCAAAAGAATAATCGCCCGCAGCGGACCATATGATATTTTTTGCCCGTTTTTCTTCCTGGATGTCCCGGTCCATGACACTGACCTCCTTCTATACGTTCATTTTTTGACACCGCGGTCTCAGTCTTGGCGGTTTTCGTGCCTCTGTAAAGAGAACGGATATCTTTATCTCACAGAGCTTATACGAAAATCTGCTTGGAATCCAGATGCCTGGGGATACGGGAATGTATCACATCGCGAATCAAGGTCTGCTCGTAGGCATCGAATGTCTTGTTGGTGATGCCCATATCCAGGGCGCTGTGCGCCTCCAATCCCTTTTCCATGAGGGAAGCCGCATCCAAAAGTCCGCGCAAGTCCAGGGCGCGGGAGGAAATTTCCGAATTTTCGCATTTCTTCTGCAAATCGAGGAAGAGAGCTGCAAACTGCTCCGCGTATTTTGCCTTCATTCCCGGAAATTCATTTTCCAGAAGCTTTTTCAGCTGCTCCTGCGTAATCATCGGCATCTGGATGACAACAAAGCGGGAAGTGAGTGCTTCGTTTAATTCCTTGGTTCCTGCGTAGCCGTAATTCATGGTAGCAATGAAGCGGGCAGCAGGGTGCAGGGGAATCCTCTCGTAGCCGGGGACATCGATGACCCTGCGGAAATCCAGGGCGGCGTGGAGCACCGCCATCGCCTCGTTTTTCGCCATATTGATTTCATCCAGAATGCCGAAGCCCCCGTATTTGGCGCACTGGGAGATGGGGCCAGGACGAAAAGTGACCTTGCCGTCCGCGAAGGTGTCAGTGCCGATGAGGGTAGAGGCATCCATATTGACATGGAAGGAAATATCCCACCTGGGACGCGCGAACACGGCGGCGAGATTTTCTGCAAAGATATTTTTTCCGGTCGCCTTATGCCCTGCGAGAAGAATATTTTTCCCGCTCAAAATGGCGCAGAGCGCTTCCTCCCAGACTTCCTTCCCATAATAAAAGTGGGAGGGCGCGGGTATGCGGTCGCTCTGGTCCTGCGGGGTGGGATGGACTTTCAGAAAGCCGGAGACCATTTCCAGCAAATCGGGTCGTATCTTTTCATTTTTTAAACGTTCTAACACGGTAATTCCTCTTTTCATTCGTCTTGCTGTATGTATTATAAAAAAATCTGCCCGGATTTACAATGTCAATGTAACAGAGAATGAGAATGTTGACGAAGAAATATGGTTTTGCTAAAATGAGAAAAGGGAAAACTCGTCATTAGAGGGGACAGGAATATCGGCACAGTGTAAGAGACTTGCGGGCGGCGCATTGATGGAAAACATTGTTCTATATTCCGGTATTACATAAGGAGGAAAATCATGGAAGAACTTACATTTGGGGAACAAGTCAAAATCGTCCTGGGAAGAAAGGGCATGACAATAAAAGAACTGGCAGAACTCATCGAAGCGCAGACAGGGAAAAAGATGTCCCGGCAGAATCTGACCCAGCGGCTGGGAAGAGATAATTTTCAGGAACAGGATATGCGGATGATTGCGCAGATTCTGGAGTGTCCGTTTCACTTAAGTATCCTGTCAGGGGAGGCGGCGTCCGCAGCGAGACCGGCGGATACAGAAAGAGGAGCGGCAAAACCGATGGATGCAAAAAAGGGAACGGCAAATTCGCCGGATATCGAAAAGAGGGAGACAGATGTTGGGCTTGAGAAGAAGTCTTTGGCGGACGGTCCCAGAGAGATGGCTGAAGAATCTGCCTCCGATTCGAAGGAAGAGCGTGATATGACCATCGGGGAGCTCTATGAAATTCACCAGGAGCTCTCGGAGCTTGAGAAGGCGGCGCAGGCAGGGGAGTCCGAGGAAGCCATAAAGGAAGAGATAAAGAGCCCCAAGAAGGAAAAGTTTTCCACAGGAGGTATTTTCTTCCGCAAAAAGGAAGCCGCCGCCCGCACGGAGGAAAAATCGGCAGATGGCGGGAAGCCTGAAACAGAGAGTCTTTATGCGGCAGAACCTGCGTCTGTGAAGGAAGAGACAGCGAAGGCGGAAGAAGCAAAGAGGACAGAAGACAAGATAAGAGCGGACAAGGAAGAGGATTTCGAGCCGGTCATCCGTCACAACGATGCGGAGGAGGACAGAGAGCGGGGAGAAATCAACCCCTACACGGGCAGAGAGTACCAGTCCAACAGCGTGCGCATGCACCCCACGCGGATTGGCTATGTCCAGGTATATGACCGCAAAATACACAAATGGACAGATATGACAGAGTGGGCGTTCCTGGGATACCAGGAGCGGATGAAGGCACTGCTCGGCAAGGCATACGAGCCGCCGATTTATCTGGACTGACAGCCGGAAAAGGGAAAGGAAGCGTTAGACATACATGGAATGGAAGACATTGCTCTCCCCGCAGAGGATGCGGGAGAGCCAGGGCAGGAAAAAAGCAAAATCTACAGATTTGCGCAGTGAGTTTGAGAAGGACTATCACCGCATCATCGGGAGCGCCTCATTTCGCAGGCTCCAGGATAAGACGCAGGTCTTTCCCCTGGACAAGAGTGACTTTATCCGTACAAGGCTGACCCACTCGCTGGAAGTTTCCTCTCTGGGAAAATCACTGGGACAGAATATCGGGGAAAATATTCTGACCTACCGCAAGTCCAGCGGCTTTACCGTGCAGATGAAGGAAGATATCTGTCACATCCTGGAATGTGCGGGACTCATCCACGACATCGGAAATCCGCCCTTCGGACATTTCGGGGAGACGGCAATCAGGGAGTGGTTTGAGAGAAATCTTCCCAGCCTCACATTCCATGGGAGAGCGGTGGAGGACATGCTCACAGAACAGATGCGCGAAGACTTCTACCATTTTGAGGGTAACGCCCAGGCACTGCGCCTGGTGACAAAGCTGCACTATCTGGTGGATGAACACGGGATGAATCTGACCTGTGCCCTTTTGAATACGATTGTGAAATATCCGGTTCCTTCGGATAAGATTAATAAAAAGAGCGGGAACATCAAAGATAAAAAGATGGGCTATTATTATGCGGACCGCCATATCTTTGAGGAAATTACAGAAGCTACAGGCGCGGGAAATATGCGCCATCCTCTCACCTATATCCTGGAGGCGGCGGACGATTTGGCATATAAGACCGCAGATATTGAGGATGCGTTTGTGAAGGGATTTATCTCCTATCACACTCTGGAGAGGGAGCTGACGGAACTCAAAGAAAAGCATCCGGATTCTCCCTTCGACGCACTGGGGAAATTGCAGGAGCTCTATGAGCGGGGCAGGGAAAAGCAGCCCAATAATCCCGAATCCTACGCGGTGAAAAACTGGATTGTGCGTGTGCAGGGCTTTTTGATTAGCTGCGCTACCTACGGATTTACTTCCCACTATGATGAAATCATGGCGGGGACATTCTGTTATGATTTGTTCTATGGGACATTCGGGGAAGCGCTTATGGATTTGCTGGGAGATATGGCATTTCGCTATGTATTTTCTTCCAGAACTATCTATAAAATGGAAGTTTCCGAGGCAGTCATCCTCGACTTTTTGATGGATAAGCTGGTACACGCTGTGCTGTACTATGACACCGGGGACAAGCTGGATTCCATAGACAGCCGTGTGGTTTCCTTTATCTCCGATAACTATAAAAATGCTTATAAGCTGCAGGCAGAGGGGAAGACAGAGGAAGAAAAACTCTATCTCCGCCTCCTGCTCGTGACAGACTATGTGTGTGGTATGACAGACAGCTATGCTAAGCGACTCTACCAGGAAATGAACGGAATTATTTGATGTAACGGCACCAATGCCCGAAATCCGCATCGTCGTTTCGCTCGTCTTCGCCTAAATCGAGAATTTCCACGTAAGAGCGGGTAAACTGCGGGAAACCGAACAGCCCGGCCGCGCGTGCCTCGTGAGAATCATAGATGCCGGGGACGCCGAGCCAGTAATGACCATCTTCTTCCACAAGAAGGAGGTGGTTATAATTATGATATCCATGCAGCAGAAAACTGTTGTTGGCGAGGAACCAGAACTTCCGGGGCAGCAGGGTGAGGTCACTGCGCTGAATCTTTTTCGCCGAGCGGTTCGGACGTTCGGAGTCCGTGTCAGCGGCGGTGTCACAGGAGCCTGCGCTGTCATCGGATTGGCGGGTGTCAGCGGCGGTGTCACAGAAGCCTGCGTTGCCATCGGATTGGCGGGTGCCTGCGGCGGCGTCACAGAAGCCTGCGCTGTCATCGGATTCGCAGGAGCCTGCGGATTGCTGCATATCAGCCATATCGCCGGAAGCTGTCTGCCGGACGGTTTCCTCAGAGCGAGTCTCCTGCTCCGGTGTGAGATTTTCGGCGGTGGTCTCCGATTCCGGCGCGATATCCTCAGTAAAGGACTCCGGCTTTGCTGTACTTTCTGCGGCGGGGGTTTCTGTCTCCGGCATGACTTCTTCCTGCATGGACTGTGCTTCCTCAGGAATGGCAGTTTCCGGCGGCACAGCAATCTGCGGCATTTCACCCTCCGAAGTTTCTTCCGGTGGCAGGCCACCGTCCAAAACCGTTTCGGGCGGCGTGACCGGAGTTTCTTCCGGTGGTGCCATGAGAGTCTCTTCGGGCAACGTGACTGGGGCTTCTTCCGGTGCTTGCAGGTCCTCATACATGGTGATGTTTTTGGGCACCATGTGGGAGGCAACCCAGAAGAGCAGAGAACCGGGGGAGGTCGGCTTTAAGAAAAATCCGTCAATCCTCTCCAGAGTCCGGTTTTCGGGAAATTCGGATTCGGATACGGAAATCCTTGCCGAGAGGGACTGCGCCATGCAGGGAAGGGAACCGAGGCGTTTGGCGATGGTGCGCTCCCCGTCCTGGAAGAAGACATACAAATTTGCCTTTTCCTGGGGACGGACGCCGATTCCCCTTGCCTGGATTTGAAGGATGCAGGTATGATAGTGGCGGGTAATCTTGAAAAACCCTACGTTTCTTATTTTGCGTATATTGTCATATTCATATAAATAACAGTTACCGGGATTCATAAAATACCTCTGGTCTTGTCTTCTCTTAAGTGTATTCAGCACAGGAAAGAAAAAGAACCGAGGCGAAAAAGAAGTGAAAGGCGGACATCATGCGGACAAAAGACATGGAACACACAGAAAATAGAGAAATGAGCGAATCCGAGGCGGCACAGCGAAAGATGGACGAAAGGTACATGAAAGAGGCGCTGAAGCAGGCGAAGAAAGCCTATGCGCTGGAGGAGACGCCCATCGGATGTGTCATTGTCTGTGAGGGGAAAATCATAGGCAGGGGATACAATCGCCGCAACACGGACAAGAGCCCGCTCGCCCATGCGGAAATCGCTGCCATCAAAAAGGCGAGCAAAAAGGTGGGGGACTGGAGGCTGGAAGACTGCACTCTGTATGTGACGCTGGAGCCATGTCAGATGTGTGCCGGAGCAATCGTGCAGTCCCGCATGAAACGGGTGGTCGTGGGATGCATGAATCCCAAGGCAGGCTGTGCAGGCTCTGTGTTAAATCTCCTTCAGATGAAGGAATTTAACCACCAAGCGGAATTGACGGTGGGGGTCATGGAGGAAGCGTGCAGCAGTCTGATGAAACAGTTTTTCAGAGAACTAAGACAAAAAAAGGCACTGCGCAAAAGCGAATCCGTCTGAAAACGGCGCCGATGGCAGTGCCCGGATATTCTTTTTACGTGCATTGCGCTTCGAACCAGGTTCATAAACGTTACCCCGGCAGTTAACTCAGCCCAGGCACCCTCACGGCACCCGGAAGGTTCTGCTTAGTGCTGCTTCGTTCCCGACCTGACACGGTTCACAGATTTCCGTCGCGTAAGACCCAAGCATCGACGTCACTTACCGGGGGCAGCTTTACAAACTTTCGCCCTCTGCGCAATATCACCCCTGCTATAGCGGATTGCAGGTACAAGGTACCGCTAACACCCCGGCTGCACGAGTCTTAATTTTACATTGTTTTTGGCAAAATGTCAATGGAGGAGAGCATGAAAGTTTTACTGACAGCTATAAATGCGAAATATATTCATTCCAACCTGGCAGTTTACAGCTTAAAAGCGTACGCCGCGCAGCACGGATATGAGGCGGACATCGCGGAGTATACTATCAATCAGCCTTTGGACGAGATTCTGGGGGACCTCTTTGAAAAGAGACCGGACGTCCTCTGTTTTTCCTGCTATCTGTGGAATATTTCTTATGTGAGGGCACTGCTTGTCGAGCTGCCGAAAATCCTGCCTCATGTGCGACTGTGGCTGGGAGGGCCGGAGGTGTCCTACAACGCGAAAGAGCTTCTGCATGAATTTCCGGCGCTGGAAGGCGTGATGTGCGGGGAAGGGGAGGAGACCTTCTGTGAGCTCATGGGACAGCTTGAGGCGGGAGGTTGTGAGCTTCACACCATCCGGGGAATTGTATACCGCAGAAGAACAGAAGAAGATAAGACGGAAATCACAGCGAATCCGCCCCGTCCGGTGATGGATTTGAACAAAGTGCCCTTTGTCTACGAAAATATGGAAGGGTTTGAAAACAAAATCATTTACTACGAGTCCAGCAGGGGCTGTCCCTTTTCGTGCAGCTACTGCCTTTCATCGGTGGACAAGTGCCTGCGTTTCCGGGATTTGGAGAAGGTAAAGAGAGAGCTTCAGTTTTTTATTGACAAAAAGGTGCCTCAGGTGAAATTCGTGGACCGAACCTTTAACTGCAGACACAGCCATGCCATGGGAATCTGGCGATATCTGCTGGAACACGATGAGGGGATAACCAACTTTCATTTTGAGATAGCCGCGGATTTGTTAAATGAAGAAGAACTGGAGCTGATTGGGCGTATGCGTCCGGGGCTCATCCAACTGGAGATTGGCATACAGTCCACCAATGAGCATACCATCCGTGAAATCCGCAGGACCATGGACTTTGAGCGTGTGGGTGAGACGGTCAGACGAGTGCAGGAGAAGAAAAACATTCACCAGCATCTGGACCTGATTGCCGGGCTTCCCTATGAGGATATGCTAAGCTTCCGCAAATCCTTCTGCGATGTCTATGCATTGAAGCCGGAACAGCTGCAGCTTGGATTTTTAAAAGTGCTCAAAGGTTCGCACATGTTTGAAATGGCGCGGGAGTACGGGCTTTCCTACCAGGACAGACCGCCCTATGAGGTGCTTTCCACGAAATGGGTGTCCTACGGGGATATCCGGAAACTAAAGCAGATAGAAGAAATGGTGGAAGTCTACTATAACAGCCGCCAGTTTGAGAATACCATGGAGAAGCTGGAGCGAGAGTATGAGGATGCCTATGCCATGTATGAGGCGCTTGCGGCGTATTATGAGCGGGAAGGATTGACCATGCTGAATCATTCCCGGCTTGCCAGATTTGAGATTCTCTTTGACTTCCTCTGCGCGGAAAAGACAGTAAATGTGGAAAGCTACCGGGAGACTCTGCTTTTGGATTTGTATCTGCGGGAAAATGCCAAGAGGCGTCCCTGCTTCGCAAAAGACATACGAATCACAAAGGACGAGGTGCGTAAGTTTTATGAGGACGAGGCGAGTAAGTTCCGCTATCTGAAAGGCTATGAGTCCTATGACAGGCAGAAGATACGGAAGATGACCCATTTGGAATGGATAGGCGGAAAACTTTTGCTGTTTGACTATCAGAACCGAAATGCCCTGACACATCAGGCACAAGTTTATGAGGTGTCAAAGCGGGACTAAAGAGAAAGGCGGCAGAGACGATGAAGAAGCTGCCCTTTCGGGCGGACCATCCGGCGGGGAGTCCCAAATGTGAGGAGTGCCGCTTGCAAAAATACAGTAAAGAGTATAAAATGTAGTTTACTACCTGTCGGAAAGTTTTAAGGGAGAGATGAAAATGAATTTTTATGATAAGAAATTTCGCAGGATTGCATCCATTGGAATCCTTGTGATTATCATCGCGATGGTACTGACGATGGTACTTCCCTATGTCATATAAGAGGACATAAGCGGAATACCGGTCTGAAGACGAGAGGGTATTGGTTTTACGGATGAGGCGGTTTTTCTATGGGGAACAATTACAGGAAGAAAAGCGCAGGGTATGTCCCGTCAGGGAAGCGCAAAAAAAGAAGGCGCAGGAACAGGAGGAATCCTCTGGGTCTGGTGGTTGTGTTTCTCTGCGCGGTCGGTGTGATTGCCGGAGTGCGTATCGGACTGCACAGGACGATTGACAAATATGACAAGAATGTCATTATAAACGGAGTGTCTGTGGGCGGTATTGATGTGTCGGGCATGACAAAGCAGGAAGCGAAGGAGACCCTTCAAAATTCCGCAGAAGCCTACGCTCAGGAAAAGATGACCTTTGTATTGGAAAATGGGAATACAGGCGAGGCAACCTTCGCGGAGCTGGGACTCTCGGTAAAAGGGCTGGATAAGCTGGTGACACAGGCGGCAGAGTACGGCAAGACCGGAAATTCGGTGAGCTGTTACAAGATTTTAAAACAGTCAGAAAAAGGGAAGCTCAAAAAAGATTTTCCCCTTCAATATCAGATTACAGCGGACTCGGCAAAGAGCATACTGGAGGCGCGTCTGAATCCTCTCTTGAATCTGCCCGTCAACGCCCGTGTGACACAGGGCGAGAATGGTGTTGCTGTCGAGGCGGAACAGCCAGGTGAGAAACTGGATGTGGAAAAGACTGTGGATGAGGTGAACCAGTTCCTGGGAAAGAAGTGGAACGGTAAAGGCGGACAGGTTGAGGCGAAAGTAAGCCATGTAGAGCCGGAAGTGACAGCAAAAGACCTGGAGGAAATGACGGATTTGCTGGGCAGTTACTCTACCTATTACGGCAGTGACGGCTCCGGACGTTCTATGAATGTAGAGGCGCCAACCATGTAGGCGGCACGGTATTGGAAGCTGGGGAAGAAATCTCCGTGAATGCGGCGATGGAGCCCTACACCGAGGAGAACGGCTATTATCCCGCCGCTTCCTATGAAGGGGATATGGTCGTGGAGTCCATGGGAGGCGGAATCTGTCAGGTGTCCACCACGCTGTACAACGCTGTGCTGCTGGCGGAGCTGGAGGTGACAGAGCGCCATCCACATTCTATGCAGGTAACCTACGTGGAACCGTCCATGGATGCGGCAATTGCCGAGGATATCCTGGATTTTAAATTCAAAAATAACTATGAAAGTGCAATTTATATAGAAAGTGTGCTTTCAGAAGGCACACTTACCTTTAACATATACGGAAAAGAGACGAGACCGGCGAACCGCACGGTGGAATATGTCAGCGAGACGCTGGAGACAAAGGAACCGGAGGGGAAACGTTTTGTTGCCACAGATGACTATATCGGTTATATGGGGACACAGAGCGCGGCGCATACGGGTCTGTCAGCGCAGCTCTGGAAAGTCGTCTATGAGGACGGCGAGGAAGTAAGCCGGGACGTCATCAATTACAGCCAGTACCTCTCTTCCCAGGAGACGGTCGCAGTGGGGACCGCTTCAGACAACGCGGAGGATGTGGCGAAGATAAACGCGGCAATCGCCACCCAGGATGAGAGCAAGATTCAGGCGGCAATCGCGGAAATCAACGGGACAAGTCAGTAAGACAAGCAGCGGGAGTGTACAAAAAACAATGGATGACAGTTCCCGTGATATAAGAGACAGAGGCATGAAAAAATATTACAAGTAAGATGGGAGTATCTATGAGAATCGGCAATCTATCACAGACTGTATGGAAACGGGATATACAAAGACAGATTCAGACCAGACGGGCGGAATCTGTTTTTCCGCTGTCCATAGAGGCGCGGTGTTCTGCCATCTCAGATGGTGACGGCGCTTGTCCGACTTTTGTCTGGAGTGAGGCTTCTGTCAGCGGGGATTCGGATGTTATCGGAAAATACGCTCTGCTTCAGGCGGCGAATGACCTTGCCTGCCGGGGCGCGCAGCCCATCGGCGTATCCGTGGAGATGCTGCTTCCGCTGCGGGCTGAGGAGACGGAAGCGGCTGCGGTTGTCACGCAGATGGAAAGGCTCTGCGAGAGGCTGCATATGCAGATAACCCGGGTGAGGGCGGAGGGAAATCCCAGCGTCAGCAAAAAGATGGTCCATGTGACAGCGGCGGGCATCCTTAGGGCTGGAGGCGAAGAGAAAACCGCGGGAGAAGGAAAACTTACGGAAAAAGAAAGAGATACAGGAAAAGAGAGTAAGAAGGTCTTGCCGGGACAGGAGCTGATTTTATGCGGCTGTGCCGGACTGGAAGGCACGCTTTTGATTGAGGCGGAATCAGAAGAGGAGCTGGGAAAGCGTTTCCCCCCTTCTTTCTTAAGGCAGACCAGAGCGTTGGAAGAAAATCTGATAACGCCGGAAGTTGTACTGGGGGCTTTGCATAACGGCGCGGTGAGGGTCTGTCAGATTGGAAGCGGAGGAATCCTGGCGGCACTCTGGGAGATGACCGAAGCGGATAAAGCGGGAATGGAAATGGATTTTTCGAATATTTTGATTTGTCAGGAGACTGTGGAAATCTGCGAGCATTACCAGCTCAATCCTTATCAGATGATTTCGGCGGGGAGTGCGCTTATGATAGCGGATGAGGGCGCTGCGCTGCTCGATTATCTGAAGCGGGCGGGGGCGCGAGCCGGAAGGCTTGGGGTTATCACGGCAGGAAATGCCAGGGTGATCACAAGCGGAACAGAAAAACGATATCTGGACAGACCGGCGCCGGATGAATATCTGCGCTGGCTCTCTGAGAGACCATAACAGGAAAACCTGAAACAGGTACCTTATATAGAATATAAGAAATGGAGGATATGATATGAATCAGAATGAGTTGAGACTGGAAATTCTCAAATATCTGGAAAAGAACAGCCGTGTGGATTTATCCGAACTCGCGGTGCTGTTGGGTGTGACACAGACGGATATCGCCAATGCTATGGCGAATATGGAGCAGGAGAAGCTTATCTGCGGCTACCATACGCTGATTGACTGGGATAAGGCGGGTGTGGAGAAGGTGACGGCTCTCATCGAAGTCAGAGTGACACCCCAGAGAGACAGAGGATTTGACCGCATAGCGGAGCGCATCTACAATTATCCGGAAGTATTTTCCGTATACCTGATTTCCGGGGGATATGATTTACTGGTGACTCTGGAAGGCAAGACGCTTAAAGAGGTGTCCCGCTTCGTTTCTGAGAAGCTCTCTACAGTTGACGAGGTCATCAGCACTGCCACACATTTCATCCTCAAGAAATATAAAGACTACGGAACCGTCATGGGAGCGAGGAAAGAGTCGGAAAGGATGAAGGTAACACCATAATGAGAACACCATTATCAAAGAAAATTATCGATATACAGCCTTCCGGAATCCGTAAGTTCTTTGACGTGGCAAATGAGATGGAGGATGCCATCTCTCTCGGCGTCGGGGAGCCGGATTTTGATACCCCGTGGCGGATACGGGAGGAGGGAATTTTTTCTCTTGAGAAAGGAAGGACGTTTTATACATCTAATGCAGGACTTCAGGAGTTAAGAGATGAAATCTGCCGTTACCTGGAGAGAAAGATTCATGTGTCCTACAATCCGAAGACAGAGACGCTGGTGACAGTGGGAGGCAGTGAAGCAATCGACGTGGGGCTACGCTGCATGCTGGACCCCGGCGATGAAGTGCTGATTCCTCAGCCAAGCTATGTGTCCTATCTGCCCTGTACCGTGATGGCGGACGGGGTGCCGGTGGTCGTGCCGCTGCAGTATGACAATGAATTTAAGCTGACGGTGGAAGATTTAGAGAAATATACCACAGAGAAGACAAAAGTACTTATTATGCCGTTCCCCAACAATCCGACCGGGTCTATCATGACATGGGAGGATTTAGAGCCGGTGGCGCAGTTTGTGAAGGACCATGACCTCTATGTGCTGTCCGATGAGATTTACTCAGAACTCAGCTACAAAGGGGAGCATGTCTCCATAGCGAGCCTGCCGGGTATGCGGGAGAGGACCATTGTTATCAACGGATTTTCCAAGGGATTTGCCATGACCGGATGGCGCCTGGGATACTGCTGCGGTCCGGAATTGATTATTGAGCAGATGACGAAGCTCCACCAGTTCGCTATCATGTGCGCGCCTACGACGAGCCAGTATGCGGCAGTGGAAGGACTTAGAAACTGCGAGGATGAAGTGGAAGAGATGCGCAAATCCTACAACCAGAGGAGACGGTTCCTCATGCATGAGTTTGCGAGGATGGGACTGGAGTGCTTTGAGCCGTTCGGCGCGTTTTATGTCTTCCCCAGCATCCAGGAATTTAACATGACATCTGAAGAATTTGCCACACGTCTGCTTCAGGAGGAGAAGGTGGCGGTTGTTCCGGGGACAGCGTTCGGGGAGTGCGGCGAAGGCTTCTTACGTATCTCCTATGCGTATTCTCTGGAGGATTTGAAGGAAGCACTGGGAAGGCTGGGACATTTTATCCAGCGCCTGCGCAATGAGAGATAGCAGAGAGAAACCAGCGGGAGGAAAGAAAATATATGCTGAACATTGTACTGCATGAGCCGGAGATACCGGCAAATACCGGGAATATCGGGCGTACCTGCGTGGCGACCGGAACACGGCTCCATCTCATCGAGCCGCTGGGCTTCCGCCTGAATGAAAAGGCGTTGAAGCGCGCCGGGATGGACTACTGGAAAGATTTGGACGTGAGGACTTACATTGATTTTGAAGACTTCCTCGCGCAGAATCCGGGCGCGAAGCTCTATATGGCGACGACCAAAGCAGAGAAGGTGTACACGCAGGTGCAGTATGAGCCGGACTGCTACATTATGTTCGGCAAGGAGAGCGCGGGGATTCCCGAAGAAATCCTCGTGCGGTACAGAGAAAACTGCGTGCGCATCCCCATGATAGGGGACATCCGCTCCCTGAATCTGGGAAATTCCGCGGCAATCATCCTCTATGAGGCGCTTCGGCAGCAGGAATTTGCGGGGATGGAACTGGAAGGACATCTGCACAGGCTGAAGTGGGAATAGAGGAGTGTAAAGAACTGCAAAACAAAATAATAATAAAATAGACAATAAGGAAAATAATGATGATGAGCAGTCTTCTGATGAGTCGGGAGACTGCTTATTTTATGATAAAGGAAGTCGAATCGGGTTTGCTTATTTTGTTGCCCGGAATTTCCAGACTTCGGGATGAAAACGTGAAAAATGTGAGATACTTATAAAAATAAGGACAAAGAGCTTATAAATATGTTTTGAACAATGCGCCCTTTTATTGTATAATGTCTATAACGCGCCGTAAGGCGCGGAGATTCGCTTATAATAGTGTGAGTGTACTTGAAAGAATGTTTGGCAAAATGTTTTGGTACGCTCCCGCCTGGTGCGGGAAATATGGAGCTGTTTCAGAGTAAGGCTTTGGATAGTTCCAGGGAGGATATTTTACAGATTATTTGACGAATGAACACATGAACAGGGAAGGTGGTGAAACAGGTATGGTGGAAGAGACCATTCAGGCAATCCGGGAGACAGAGAGCAAGGCGGAAGAAATCGTAGAAAACGCGAAGCAGGAAAGCCAGAAGATACTGGATGAAGCGAAGAATCAGGCTCTTAAACTTCGGGAGGACAAGACCAAAGCAGCGAAAACACAAGCTTCTGCTGCGATGGAGCAGGCAGCGCTTGACGGCGAGCAGGCACGAAAAGCCGCTGTAAAAGATGCAGAGCAGGAAGTCGCAGGATTAAAAGCGGCTGCAGCGGAAAAAGAGGAAGAAGCAATGCGTCTCGTTATTTCACAGTTAATTTCATCATAGAAGAAAAGGAGGGATAAGATTATGGCGGTATTGCAGATGCAGCGAATCAGTATCTGCGCGTTAAAAAAAGACCGTAAAGCGATTCTGGAGAAGCTTCAGAGTATGGGCGTGATGGAAATCAGCCATATTGTTGAGGAAGACCAGGATTTCCACAAGATGGATACCGTAAATTCCAGGATGAATTTTGAAAAGGCCGCGTCATCGTTGGACCAGGCATTGGATATTCTGGATGTTTACGCACCTGTGAAGAAGTCCATGCTTTCCGCCCTGGAGGGAAAAGCCCTGGTAGGGAAGAAGGCATATGAGGATGTGACGGCACGCAAGGATGAGCTTTTGAGGACCGCGAAGAAGATTTATGCGCTGGACAGGGAGAAAGCAGAGCGAAAGGCTGATATCTTAAAGCTGGAAAACAGCATTGAGAGCCTGAAGCCCTGGATGAACCTGGACGTCCCCATGAATCTGAGCGGGACTAAGAAGACAGCTATGCTGCTGGGTACCATGCCCGGACAGATGGGGCTGGAGGATGTGCTGAAGGTCCTGGCTGAGAAAGCGCCGGAGATAGAGAGCGTGGATGCCCGGATTATCTTTACAGAGCCCGATACGGTGTATCTTGCGGTATTCTGCATGCGCACAGAGGAGGCGCGCGTGGAAGAAGCGCTGCGCAGTGCGGGATTTGCAAAGCCGTCCCAGGTATGGGCGGACACACCGATGCGGGAAAAAGCGCTCCTGGAAGAGAAGATTCAGGGAGACGCAGACCGAATCGGTGAGATTGAGAAGGAAGTAAGTGGATTTGCCGCAGCACGGGAGGATTTTAAAATCCTTGCCGATTATTACCGCGTGCGTGCGGACAAATATGAAGTGCTGGGGGACATTCCCCAGTCTGAGCGGACCTTTGTCTTAAGCGGCTATGTACCGCAGCAAAGTGTAAAAGGAATAGAAAGTTTCCTGAATTCAAATTATGACTGCGCAGTGGACGTAGAGGACTTAAAAGAAGACGAGGATATGCCGATACTCTTAAAGAACAATCCGTTCTCCGCGAGTGTGGAAGGCATTGTGGAGTCCTACGGACTTCCGCAGAAGGGAGAGGTGGACCCGACGACGATTATGTCGTTCTTCTATGTCTTCTTCTTTGGAATGATGCTGTCCGACGCAGCGTATGGGGCGATTGTAGCCCTCGCATGTTTTATCGTGCTCAAAAAATTCCCGCGTATGGGGACAGGGATGAAGAAATCCATCCGGCTGTTCATGTACTGCGGCATATCTACCCTTGTTTGGGGGATTCTCTTTGGGGGATATTTTGGAAATATCGTAGATATTGTGTCAGAGAAATTCTTCGGGCACACTGTTGTGGTGCCGGCGCTCTGGTTTGTGCCGTTAAATGACCCGATGAAGCTTCTTGTATATTCCATGCTGTTCGGAGTTATCCACCTGTTTGTGGGACTTGGCATCAAGGGATATATGTGTCTGAAGGATAACAAGGTCATGGACTTTTTCTGTGACGTTGTATTGTGGTTCTTGCTTTTGGCAGGGCTCATTTTAATGCTCCTGCCGAGCGATATCTTCGCGTCCATCGCGCAGACGCAGATTGTATTCCCGGCGGCAGTCAATACGCTGGCGAAGGTCCTGGCAATTGTCGGGGCACTGGGAATCGTGCTGATGTCCGGACGCTCCAGCAAGAATCCGGGAGTCCGGATTGCGCTGGGGGCATATGATTTATACAATATCACAGGGTGGTTGAGTGATGTGCTCTCATATTCCCGTCTGCTCGCCCTCGGGCTTGCGACAGGCGTTATCGCGTCGGTCATCAATCAGATGGGAAGTATGCTCCCCAACAATATTATCGGAATCATTGCGTTTATCGCGATTTTCCTCATCGGGCATGCACTGAATCTTGCCATCAATTTACTTGGGGCGTATGTGCATACGAACCGTTTGCAGTTTGTAGAATTTTTCGGAAAATTCTATGAGGGCGGTGGAAGACCTTTCAGCCCATTTAAAACAAATACAAAATATACAGATATGAAGGAGGAAACTTTATCATGAGTATTATGAGTGAATTAGGAATCGTATACGCATTGCTCGGAGCAGCGGTGGCGGTATTATTTGCAGGCGCAGGTTCTGCGATTGGAGTAGGTATTGCAGGACAGGCAGCGGCAGGTGTTGTAACAGAGGACCCCAGCAAGTTCGCGAAGGTGCTCATCATCCAGCTTCTGCCGGGTACACAGGGACTTTACGGACTGCTGGTAGGCTTTATCACACTGTCCAACATCGGTATCTTAGGCGGCGGCGTAAAAGATGTCAGCGTACAGACAGGTCTTCTGATTCTGGCGGCGTGTCTGCCAATCGGTATCGTAGGTCTTATTTCCGGTATCGCGCAGGGCAAGACAGCGGCTGCTTCTATCGGTATCGTGGCGAAGAAACCGGACCAGTTCGGTAAAGCGATGCTCTTCCCGGCGATGGTTGAGACTTACGCTATTCTTGCGCTTCTGATTTCTTTCCTCGCAGTCAGCGGAATCCAGGTTTAAACAGAAGGATTTTAAAGACAGCGTAACAGCGAGAAAACGAAAAAGGAGAGCATAGATATGAGTGGATTAGAGAAAATGAAAAGCCAGATACTCGATGAGGCAAACCACTCAGCGGAAGCAGAGATTGCGAAGGCAAAGGCAGAGGCGGACGCGCTTTTAAAAGAAGCGGAGGCGGAAGCAGAAGCTTTAGCCGCGAAAATTCTGGAAAAATCAAAAGCGGACGTGGACAGCTTTATGGAGCGTTCGGCGTCCTCCTGCGACATGTACAGAAAGCAGGCGCTTTTGAAGGCAAAACAGGAAGTTATCCAGAGCGTGCTTGGGAAGGCATACGAGAAAATTCTGAGCATGGATGCGCAGGAATATTTTGAGATGCTGGAAAAAGTAGTGGAGAGATATGCGCTGGCGCAGACAGGCACCGTATATTTTTCCCAGGCGGATTTGGACAGGATGCCGGCAGGATTTGAGCAGAAGATTTCGGGAATCGCCGCGCAGAAAGGCGGAGCACTCACTGTTTCCAAAGAGGGCAGGGATATGCCGGGAGGGTGTATCCTCGTTTATGGCGGAATCGAAGAGAACTGTACCATTAAGGCGTTATTTGATGCCAGGAGAGATGAACTGTCAGATAAAGTGCACGGTTTATTATTTGCATAGAGCGTAACCATAAAAAGCGCGGTGTCTTTTTGATACGGCGCAAGGCGGATAAGGAGGATGAGTCTTGAAAGATTTGGAATATACTTACGCGGTTGCGCGCATACGTGCACTGGAAGTCTCCCTGCTCACCGGGGCTTTGGTGGAACAGCTCTTAGCCTGCAGTACCTACGAACAGTGCCTTCAGTTTTTAAGCGAGAGGGGCTGGGGAGATGCGGGAGCAGAGCTAAACGCTGATTCCATGCTGAAGCGGGAGGAAGAGAAAATCTGGGAAGTCATTGCCGATGTGGCGCCGGATATGAGCGTGTTCGACGTGTTCTCATATCCGAAGCTGTACCACAATTTAAAGGCAGCGATTAAGGAAGTCTGCACAGAGGCGAGGAACGAAAATATTTTCTACGAGGACTGCAAGATACCTGGAAAGGAAATGCTTCAGATTGTGGAAAATAAGGACTTTGACAGGCTTCCGGGAAATATGGCGCAGACGGCGAAAGAAGCGTACGACACGCTGCTGCATACGAGGGATGGTCAGTTATGTGACATCATCGTGGACAAGGCGGCGTTAGATGCCATCTATGAGGCGGGCAGAAACGCCAAAGACAGCATTATCAGAGAATATGCGGACGCTACGGTTGCCATTGCGGATATCAAGACCGCAGTGCGCGCCCAGAAGACAGGAAAAAGCGCGGAGTTTTTAAAACGCGCTCTGGCAGAGTGTGACAGCATCAATGCGGACCAGCTTGCAAAGGCGGCGCTGGGCGGGATGGACGCGATTCGGGATTATCTCGCTGGGACAGCGTACGCGGAAGGTGCGCAGGCACTGGAGGAATCTGCGTCGGCATTTGAGCGCTGGTGCGACAACCGTATGATAGAGACGATGAAACCCCAGAAATATCAGACCTTTTCTGTGGGACCTCTGGCAGCGTATATCATTGCCAGGGAAAATGAGATTAAAACTGTTCGGATTATCCTGACGGGAAAACAGAATGATTTTCCTGAAGAAGCAATCCGGGAAAGGATAAGGGAGATGTATGTATAAGATTGCGGTGATTGGCGATTATGACAGCATTTACGGCTTTGCCACGCTGGGTCTTAGCATATGCCCTGTAAAGACCCGCGAGGAGGCAAAGGATAAGTTGAACCAGCTCGCCCAGGGGCAGTACGGTATTATTTATATCACCGAGGCTGCGGCTGACGGGCTGAAAGAAGAGATAGAGAAATATAAGGAGCAGGTCATGCCTGCCATCATTCAGATTCCGGGAGTATCGGGTAATACCGGAGCCGGAGTCGAAGGTGTGAAAAAGACCGTGGAACAGGCGGTCGGCTCGGATATTCTGTTCGGAAACGAGTAGAAGGACGAAGAATGAATCAAGATTAAGGAGGCAAAGACTCAATGAGTACAGGCACAATTAAAAAAGTCGCAGGCCCGCTTGTCATTGCGGAGGGTATGCGCGACGCAAATATGTTTGACGTGGTTCGTGTCAGTAATCAGAGACTGATTGGCGAAATCATTGAGATACACGGCGATGAGGCTTCCATTCAGGTATATGAGGAGACTTCCGGTTTAGGACCGGGGGAACCGGTGGAGTCCATGGAAGTGCCCATGTCCGTAGAACTGGGACCCGGACTTATCACCAGTATCTATGATGGAATCCAGAGACCGCTGGATGATATCATGAAGGTTTCCGGCAACAGCTTAAAGCGGGGCGTGGAAGTTCCCTCCCTGAAACGGGATTTGAAATGGGAATTCGTGCCCACCGCGAAGGTTGGCGATAAAGTGGAAGCCGGGGACGTCATCGGTACGGTGCAGGAGACCATCGTCGTTGAACAGAAAATCATGGTTCCCTACGGAATCGAAGGAACCATCAAGGAAATCAAAGCCGGAGAGTTTACGGTGGAAGAGACAGTGGCTGTAGTGGAGACCGCAGACGGGGACAAGGAACTGACCCTGATGCAGAGATGGCCGGTACGCCGCGGACGTCCGTATAAGAAGAAACTTCCGCCGGAGATGCCGCTGATTACAGGACAGCGTGTCGTTGACACCTTCTTCCCCATCGCGAAAGGCGGTGTGGCAGCCGTTCCCGGACCTTTCGGAAGCGGCAAGACCGTTATCCAGCACCAGCTCGCGAAATGGGCGGAGGCTGATATCGTTGTCTACATCGGGTGCGGGGAGCGCGGAAATGAGATGACCGACGTTCTGAACGAGTTCCCGGAACTGAAAGACCCCAAGACAGGGCAGTCCCTCATGCAGAGGACCGTTCTCATTGCGAATACATCGGATATGCCGGTTGCGGCGCGTGAGGCGTCCATCTACACCGGTATCACCATTGCCGAGTATTTCCGTGATATGGGATATTCCGTGGCGTTGATGGCAGACTCTACATCCCGTTGGGCGGAGGCGCTTCGAGAGATGTCAGGACGTCTGGAAGAGATGCCCGGTGAGGAAGGTTATCCCGCTTATCTGGGAAGCCGTCTGGCACAGTTTTACGAGAGAGCGGGACATGTCATCTCCCTCGGAAAAGAAGGCAGGGAAGGCGCTCTTTCCGTTATCGGCGCGGTTTCTCCTCCGGGAGGTGATATCTCCGAGCCGGTATCCCAGGCGACACTTCGTATCGTTAAGGTATACTGGGGACTGGATTCCAACCTGGCGTATAAGAGGCATTTCCCGGCTATCAACTGGCTGAACAGCTATTCTCTGTATCTGGATGATATGGAGGAATGGTTCGATAAGAATGTGGCGGAAGGCTGGATGAAGAACCGCCAGAAGATGATGACTCTTCTGCAGGAAGAGGCGGAACTGGAAGAAATCGTAAAGATGGTAGGTATGGACGCGCTCTCTGCGGGAGACCGGCTGAAGATGGAAGCAGCGCGCTCTATCCGTGAGGACTTCCTGCACCAGAACTCGTTCCATGAGATTGACACCTACACATCACTGAAGAAACAATATATGATGATGAATCTGGTAACGGCATTCTACGACAAGGCTGTGGAGGCGCTCGCAGAGGGAGCTTCTCTGGAGAAACTTATCAGTATGCCGGTGAGAGAACAGATTGGACGTTTCAAATATGTGACAGAGGACGCGCTGGATGAAGAATACAAGAAGGTAGAAGAGGAATTGAGCGTCGAGACTGCCAACGCATTTGTAAAGGAGGACCGCTAAATGCCAAAAGAGTATAGAACGATACAGGAAGTAGCCGGCCCGCTTATGCTGGTGCGCGGCGTTGAGAATGTAACATTCGATGAACTGGGAGAGATAGAGCTGGCAAGCGGCGAGACCCGCCGGTGCAAGGTGCTGGAGATTAACGGAAGCGATGCGCTGGTACAGCTTTTTGAAAGTTCCACAGGTATCAACCTGTCAAACAGCAAGGTGCGCTTCCTCGGACGGAGCATGGAACTCGGCGTATCCGAAGATATGCTGGGACGTGTCTTCGACGGTCTGGGACGCCCCATCGACGACGGACCGGAGATCCTGCCGGACGCGCGTATGGACATCAATGGTCTGCCTATGAATCCGGCGGCGAGAAGCTACCCGGAGGAGTTCATCCAGACAGGAGTTTCCGCTATCGATGGACTGAATACACTGGTACGTGGACAGAAGCTGCCGATTTTCTCGGCATCCGGTCTGCCTCATTCACAGCTGGCGGCACAGATTGCGAGACAGGCAAAGGTGCTCGGAGATGATGAAAATTTCGCCGTTGTATTTGCGGCAATGGGTATCACCTTCGAGGAATCCAACTATTTCATCGAGAGCTTTAAGGAAACAGGAGCCATCGACAGGACAGTGTTGTTCATCAACCTGGCGAACGACCCGGCAATCGAGCGTATCGCGACGCCGAAAATGGCGCTGACAGCAGCGGAATATCTGGCATTTGAAAAAGACATGCACGTGCTGGTTATCTTAACCGATATCACCAACTACGCGGACGCCCTGCGTGAGGTCTCTGCGGCACGAAAGGAAGTACCGGGACGCCGCGGATATCCGGGATACATGTACACGGATTTGGCGTCCATCTATGAGAGAGCCGGACGACAGAGAGGGAAGAAGGGAAGTATTACGATGATACCGATTCTGACCATGCCGGAGGACGATAAGACACACCCCATCCCTGACCTGACAGGATACATCACAGAAGGGCAGATTATCTTGAGCCGTGACCTCTACAGAAGGGGTATCGCGCCGCCGATTGATGTACTGCCGTCCCTGTCCCGTCTGAAAGATAAGGGAATCGGGGAAGGAAAGACCCGTGCCGACCACTCCAACACTATGAACCAGCTTTTCTCCGCTTACGCGAGAGGAAAGGACGCTAAAGAGCTGATGGTCATCTTAGGAGAGGCGGCGCTCACCGAAATCGACTTGATGTATGCGAAGTTTGCGGATGCGTTTGAAGAAAAATATGTATCCCAGGGATACAGCACAGACCGCGGTATCCAGGAGACACTGGATATCGGCTGGGAACTGCTGCGTATGCTCCCGAGGACAGAACTGAAACGTATCGACGACAAATTCCTGGATGAGTACTACGACAAATAGTAGCCATGCAGAGGAGCAAACGCCTGCAGCGAGAGGAAGCGAAGCAAAATCGAGCGGGGCGGCAGAACGTCAAGTAAACAGTTAAGGAGGTGAGCGTCAATTGGCAGCGACACAGGTCAACCCCACCCGTATGGAGCTGACCCGCCTGAAAAAGAAACGAATCACTGCGATTCGCGGGCATAAGCTCTTAAAAGACAAACGGGACGAGCTTATGCGCCAGTATCTGGATTTGGTGCGGGAAAACATGGAAGTGCGCAAAAGGGTGGAGGCGGGAATCCTTTCCGCCAACAAGAATTTTGTCATTGCCAAGGCAGGCATGTCAGAAGCCGCATTAAACACGGCACTGATGGCGCCGAAGCAGGAAATCAACCTGTCGCCGGGAGAGAAGAATGTCATGAGCGTCAACATTCCGACGTTTGATTATAAGACGAGGACAGCCGACGAAAATGATATTTACTCCTATGGATTTGCCTTCACGTCCAGTGATTTGGACGGGGCGGTGAAATCCCTTGCCGATATCGTGCCGGACATGATACGTCTGGCGGAGTGCGAGAAGGCATGCCAGTTAATGGCGGCAGAGATAGAGAAGACGAGAAGGCGTGTAAACGCGCTGGAGCACGTCATCATTCCGGAGACGGAGGAAAACATCAAATACATTACCATGAAGCTGGACGAAAATGAGAGAAGTACCCAGATTCGTCTGATGAAGGTAAAGGATATGATGCTCGAAGATGCGCATCATTACAGTGAGAAAGCATAACACAGCAAGAGGATGACAGGATTCTCACTATAAAAAGAGTAAATCACACGGATGCCGCGGCCAGGAAACTGCTTGATAAAGGCAGGCGGAAGGAGACATTTTTCCGCATCCTGCCGCGGTATTTTTAAATCAGAGTAAGTTGAGGGCGGGCTATGAAAAAAGCAGATTTATTCGAGACAATGATTACGGAACTGACAATGAACTTCACGGATTCAGACGAGAGCCTGTTGGAGGGGACAAAGGAGTACCCTCTGCCGGGAAGGCTGAAAATCCTGGCGGAAGGATTTGCCGCCGGTTATGATTTAGATGAAGTCAACGAGACACTGCGGGACGAAGGGTATGAGACATTGTATGCCCGCAGTCTTTACGAGGCAGGGCTTATCTACGCGTTCAGCCATAAAACAGGGTATGAGAGCTGGAGGGCGCTGTACCAGTCGTACATGGAGAAATACGGCGAGACGGCAAAGCCGGGGAAAGGTATTTTTTCCGGCGGTAAGATAACGTTGAAAGAACTGGGGAGATATGTGCAGGAAAATTCTTCTGTGCAGATGGAGACACAGATGCTGACGCGCTACATGGAACAGGAGATTATCGAGAGTAAGTCGGAGGAGGATTTCTTTCTGTTTATGGACAGGAATGTGGAGAATTTTTCGGCAGTGCGGGAGAAAGCGCGCTACTATTTCTGCAAATATCTGGACCTTTACATACAAGAAAAATGCGAGAATTATTATGAGAGCTGCAAAAAATCAGAGACACTTATCAACCAGTACGCAGGTGCGCTGGACAAAGAGGAGAGGGGATATTTAGAGCGGTTCGCCTTAGAGGAATTGAATTTCTTAAAGCCCCTCACAGCTCTAAAACGGGATGCCCAGAAGAGCAAGGGGCGGATGAGCCTGGAGGAAAAGCAAAAGCTTTTGGAAAACACGGCGCTGACGCCGGGCGGTATCTTTGATGAGTTTAACTATTTTTATTTCGGCTATGTGTCCGTGGACTGGATAGAGCTGGTCTTTGAACTCTACGGCGGTGTGGAGGACTGGCCTCAAAACCTGCAGATAAGGATAGCCCACGCGTTGGGCTTATGTTCTGCCAACCCCGGAGAAGCGGAGAAAAAGGGAATCCTCGAGAAATTAAAAGAACGAGAGCTGGAAGAGTCGGAGAAGGAAGAAAAACTCGACAGCGAATATGAGAGGGACCCCAAAAAGGCGGCGAAGCTCTATCAGAGAGGGCGCTCCGGGGAAGATTATTTCCGGGAATTTATCACGGGAAAACGGGACATCAACAGAGAGACGCTCATCAGCTTCCTTCTGTTTGTGAAGATGAAGACCTCCCTGGGTGACGACAATAAGATTACGCTCATGCGGATGAACCGGATTTTGGAGAACTGCGGATTTTCCCAGCTCCGGCCGAACCGCGGATTTGACCGGTTTGTCATGGAATTTCTGAAAAGCCAGGAGCCTTTCGCGGTGTTGGAAGAGCATGTGGATAAGCAGGTGACAAGAGGAGAGAATTTCTACCTCTATAAGGTATATAAAGACGCCTACTGCCATCAGGATGAACTGGCGGAATATCTGGGGCTTAAGAAGGAATGACGGGGAAAAGGAAGAGACGGTGCTATGGAGAAGAAACGCTGCATCTTTTGCATGCAGGAACTGAAGGAGGGGCAGAAGAAATGCCCTTCCTGCGGCAGAGGAATATGGGAATATCAGTGGGAGGAAACATTACTGCGCCCCTACACGGTGCTCGATGAAAGATATCTGGTCGGGAGAGTGCTCGGAAGGGGCGCTTTCGGCATCACCTATCTGGCATGGGATACTGAGGACGAAAAAAGAATCGCCGTCAAAGAATATTTTCCCCAGGCAGGCGCTGTCCGCGACAGAGAAACCCAGTGCGTGAGAGCCTGGGCGGAGGGAGAGAGCGAGCGTTTTGAAACAGGTGTAGAAAAATTTCTGCGGGAGGGAGCGTTTTTCGCCGAAATGGGGGAGATACCCGGATTGGTGCACTGCACCGACTGTTTCGGGGAACACGGGACAGGGTATCTGGTCATGGAATATTTAGAGGGAGGCAGCCTGAAAGAGTACATAAAGAGCCGTCATACCGTGGAGGCAGAAGAAGCCCTTCAGATGCTGCTGCCCGCGGCGAAGGCGCTTATGTGGCTGCACAGCGAGGGTATCGTACACTGCGATGTGAGTCCGGACAATCTGCTCTTTGACGGCAGCGGGAAGGTAAAGCTCATAGATTTGGGCGCGGCGAGACGACAGGGGATGAATCCGGAGGAAAAGGAAGTCAAAGAGACTTACGCGCCCGCAGAACAGTACCAGGAGAAGGAAAAGACAGGACCCTGGAGCGACTTGTATGCGTTCTGTGCTGTCTGGTATGAGATGACGACAGGGCGCAAAGTGCCGCCTGCTCTTAATCGGCTGAAACAGGATGTTCTGAAATTTCCTTCGGAATATGTGAAGATTTCTTCTGTGTTGGAGGAAGCTATGATGCAGGGCTTATCTCTGGAGATACAGAGGCGTTTCTTCTGCATGGAAAATCTGTTGGTAAGAGCAGGGAAATCCGATGTTCTGGCAGAACTGTCCGGGATGGATAACAGGAGGCACAGCCGGGAAGACGCGGTGGAAATCGAAGAGATTTTACAGAAGGAAAAGCAGCAAAGGTTAAGTGAGGCGGTGCGCGCCCGTTTTGGCGGATTGTGGATAGAGATTACCACAGAGGTGGAGCGAAGCCTTGCGGCATCGGATAAGGGACAGCGAATCGGGCGCAGGCTGAAAAAAGCCGGGCTTTTCCTGCTGGGCTTTGTCATGGCAGCGGGACTATCAGGCGGGGGTGTGTATCTGTACTGCCGGATAAACCCGGGAAAGGCACTTGCCTGGGAAATCAGAAAGGAGACACAGGAGGCGCAGAAGGCGCTGCCTATGATAGAGAAGCGGGACTCCAAAGAGTACCGGGAGGCAGCTGCTTTTCTTGAAGAGCGCGCCTACGAGGTGGAGGACTACGAGTTTGCCGTTTCCTATGACATCCTGCCGGAGGCGATGGAGGGCTGGGTGTATCCCCGCTGTCCCGCCGATGAATTTGCTATAAAAAGAGAGACCATGAAAAGGCAGATGGAAGAATTTCTGGGAGAGGAACTGACGGATTTCAGGCAGGGGTATCACACCAGCTACGCGATGGTCTATGACCGGGAGGCGTATCCCATCACTGTGGAGTTTCTGGAAGAAGATATATACTCCTATGAGGATGGGGAGGTATATATCACTTATGACTGTATCACGGACAGAGTGACGGAAGTGAATCTGACAGGGGCGGACCGGGTCCTGGACGAGGAGATGGCGGAACGGTTTTTTACAGAGATTTTGCCCGTGGTATGCCCGGAGACATATCTGACCCCGGCGGAAATAGAAGACTTGTGGAGCTATTGGGAGAGGGAGGAGCTCGCGTCCATCTCCCTCAATGAAATGTGCGGGGTATCCATAACCGGATGGGAGGATATGGTGTCACTGGGCATCACGGCGAGGTAGGCGAAAATGGGAACACAAAAACTGGCAGGAAAAACGATATTAAATGGAAAATACGAGATTCGGCATCTGCTGGGCGCCGGAGGATTTGGCATGACATATTTAGCGGAGGATAAGTCCCTTCGCCAGATGGTGGTGCTGAAAGAATATTTCCCGCCCCAGCTTACAAGACGCGAGGAAGAGGGAAATGCCCTGGTGCTTCCCAGAGAAAAGAAAGATTTGCGCACATTCCAGAAAGGCAAGGCGGACTTTCTGCTGGAGGCGCGGAGGATGTCAAAACTGTTCAAAGTTCCGGCGGTGGTGAAGATACTGGACTGGTTCGAGGAGAACAACACCGCCTACCTTGTGATGGAGCAGGTCAGGGGAATCAGTCTGGAAAGCTACATGGAGCGGATGGAAGTCCCCTTTTCTTTTGAGCGGGCGTGGGAAATGTTAGAACCTGTGGCAAAGGCACTGGAAAAAGTACATGCGCTGGGAATCATCCACAGAGATTTAAATCCCTCCAATCTGATGGTGCAGGAGGATGGGACGATAAAGGTTATCGACTTCGGCGCGGCAAGGAAGTACCTGGATAATGAAAAGACGATGACTGTGCTGGTAAAGAGAGGCTATGCTCCTTTAGAGCAGTATATGCACAAGGGAAAACAGGGACCCTGGACAGATGTCTATGCCCTGTGCGCCACTCTCTATGAGATGATAACAGGGGTCAGACCGGACCCTTCCATCAGCCGTGCCAAGAAGGATGAACTCTTCCTTCCCTCCTCCTATGGCGCGGAAATTTCCCCGGAGGAGGAAGCGGCGCTGACGCGGGGGCTGGAGTTAGATTACCGCAAGCGTTTCCCGGATATGAAGGCACTGGCAGCGGGATTTTCGGCGGCTGCAGAGGCGAAGAGAGGTTCTTTCGATGAAACGGCAGGGGGCAGGAAGCAAAAGGACAGGCATCAGGAAGACGGGCGGCATGGAGATTGGCAGTATGGGGATGGACAGCATAGCGGCGGTCGATATGTAAGAGCAGACAGAGGCAGGCGGCATGGAGATAAGCTTGGAAAATGGAAGCCCCTTGTTCTGGGATTTGCCGTGGGAACGGTGCTTGCCGTGGGAATCCTCGGATTCCATATATATACTGTTACCGGACAGAATGAGGGAGGGCCTGTCTATGCGGGCAATTACGGGAGAGCCAGTGAAGCCCACAGCAAATTTATGGAGTTTTTGGAAACTCATGCTGAGGCGGTGGAGGTCAAAGAAAACGAAGTCTTTCCCTTGCAGGGGGAGACCACCATCTATACGCTGTCCCCGGAGGCGGTCAGAGAGTGGGGTGAGCCCTGCAATCAGAGCCGGTTTTCCGTAAAAGCGGAGGAACTCAGAGAAAGTCTTGAAAGAGCCGGATTGGATATAGAAATGACAGAGAGCAGGCAGAGCTGCCGGGCGGAGGTGGAGAAGTACGGCGCCATCTCCACGTATTTCCTGGATGTGGAGAACTTTCTGGCAGAAGGAGAGGTGCGCCTGGAAATCCGCAGTGACTGTGTCAATGGCGATGTGCTGGGCGTGGGAGTGTACACGGACACAGCAGGTTCGGAAGCTTACGAAAACGTACTGCATGTGATTCGGGGAGCGCTTGATGATATGTCGGTTACAGAGCAGGAGGTAAACAAGGACACAGGGGAAGTGCTGTGGGGATTTTTCCCGGCAGACGCTGCCTTGACAGACGGCGGCACGAGGTGGATGTTATAAAGACAGTGGTTTTATAGAAAAATCCGTGTACAAAGAGGTAGGATATGGGACAGGAGAGATGTATTTTCTGTATGAGTGAGACGGCAGATGACAGTGCCGTATGCAGGGTGTGTAAAAAGGGAATATGGGAATATCGCTGGCAGGAAGCCTGGCTGGAGCCGTACACGGTACTGAAGGAAAAATACCTGGTGGGCGCGGTGATTTCGGAGAATAGCACAGAAAAAAGCCCGGTCTATATCGGGTATGATAAGATTCTGGAGCAAAAAATAGCAATTCGGGAATACACCGCACAAGAGTGGGAGCAGATTGGAGAGAAGGAATCTCGTCTGATCTTCGGGCAGTTTGAGGTGCCGGGACTTATCGCTGTGAAAGATTATTTCACGGAGGGGGAAAAAGGCTACGCAGTTATGGCTTTTCAGGAGGGAGAGCCGCTCTCCCGGTACATGAAAAAGCACGGCAGCATGGCGGCACAAGAGGCGTTTTCCATGCTGAAACCTGTACTGGAAGGTCTATCCTATCTGCACGGCGCGGGGCTGATAAACGGCAGGATTACGCCGGATACCCTGCTGGTAAATGAAGAGGGAACGCTCGTTTTGACCGGGAGGATTGCGGCGCCTGAAAGGGCGGCATTGACCGGGCAGGCTGCGGCGCCGGGAAAGGAGCTGCTGTTTTCAAAGGAGAGACAGCAAAGCCCCTATCTTGCTCCGGAACAGTGCGTGCCGGACGGGATTACAGGACCATGGAGTGACATTTATGCTCTGTCTGCCGTCTGGTATGAGATGTTTACCGGGCGGAAGGTGCCTTTCGCGGCAGAGCGCATGGAGAGAGACAGGCTGAAAAAGCCCTCCAAAGACCGGGAGATAGAAGGAAAGATAGAGCAGGCATTGTTGCAGGGATTGGAAGTCGATGTACAGCGACGGTATTTCTGCACCGGGAATTTGTTGGAACGTATGGGCGTGACATCCCCTCAGACAGAGCAGAGACTGGGAATCATACGGCATATATGGGGAGAGCCGTGGCTGAAAGCGGCGGAATTCTCGCAGGTGTCCGGGCGCAGGCGGCGTGGAAAGAAATACCTGTGGAAAAAGGTGTTCGCGGCAGTGCTTGCGGTGCTTTGTATATCAGGCGCGGCAGCAGGCGGTATCTATTTGTATGCCCGTACCCACAGAGAGGAAATCTTTGCCTGGAAAAGTGAGAGAGCCAGAGAAGCAAATCGGGAGGATTTCTGCAGGCTCATACTGACGCCGGATGCCCCGGAATATGAAGAGACGCTGCGCTTTATCGAAACCTACGGCTCATGGGATGAAAATTCCAGCGGGGAAAGGCTGGATTATTATGATATCTCCAAAGAGGATGCGCAAAAAGCAAAGGGGATTACGTCTACTTCCCCAACCTTTTATCTGGATAAAGATACGGTCTCAGATGCTCTGCTGTACTATCTGGATTTGGAAGGCAGGGCGGATTTGGAGAGGGAAAATGATACCGGGTATGCGACCATCCAGAAGACGGAGAACAGAGAAATCAATCTGTCGCTCATGCAGAAGGATGTCTATAAAATACGCAGACAGGGGGAACAGTTGGAGATAACTTCCGACCTGCCAAGCGGCAGAGTTTCCGAGATTTCTTATACGGGAGAAGAAAAAAACTGCGCCTTGATTCTGGAGAATATCATTCCCCTGCTGGTGCCGGAGACTTATCTGACTGAGGAAGAAGCCGGAGAAATCATGGCAGAGGTCGGGGAGGACGGCTGCCGGCTGGATTTGACCGCCAAATGTGAGGTGGAGATTTTTCCGCGGGAGGAAGGCGCCTATCATCTGACAATATACGCACAGGGCTGTATGCAGAAAAACCAACTGGCAGAGGAAGAGAGAGCCGCGCGGGATGACACGCAGTATGCGGGAAATTATGAGCGGGGCAGCGGCCGGTATGAGGAGTTTACCGCCTATGTCAAGGAACATGCCCTTACGCAGGAAAAGACGGAAGAGCCAAGTTCCCTCATCGCAAACAGCCGCAATGCGTTTACCTACACTCTGTCAGCAGAGGATGTCAAAAACTGGGGTGAGCCCTGTAATGTCTTTCGCTATCCGGTACAGAAAGAGGTACTTGAGGAAGAGTTAAAAGCAGCTGGCTATGAGATGGAAAAGATAGAGGAAAAAGAAAAAAACAGTGTGGAAATCCAGGAGTACGGTGACATTCTGACCAACTTCTGGTACTTAGAGACATACCGGATGTCAGAGCAGGTCTTTGTCGTCATCGGCAGCGATACGGTGAACGGGGAAGTGCTGCAGGTGTTGGTTTACGGTGAAAATGGAGATATTTCTGCCGCGGGGGAAGCCACAGATATATCTGTGGCGGAGGCGGCAGCGGATGTCACGGAATTGCTGGATAGATTATCTGAGAAAACTTCTGAAACACTTGCGCAGGAGATTGAGGATGGGCGCCAAAAAGCTGAAGCTGAATCAGAGACACAGTTTGAGACTGTGGAAAATACGATATTGATGTATGCAAAATATAGAGAAAATGGGATTGGAGTGTATATTACACCTGCGGAAGTGTTTCACGGGGCGGAATATTATTGGCCTTAGAGGACCTTGCCAGTCTGTGTAAAATCTTTTCAGGATGGGGAATCTGGTCTGCCGTCATATCGATTGATTTCCTGTTCTGTGACCTTTTATATGCTGACAAGGTCACAGAACAGGAAAAATGGATATCAAATCATATGGATATGCATCATTTTGCGGTTTTTACTTCTCTATAACTCATATTCATAATCATCATTTTTTTCATAGACATTGCGGTACTCGCTGGTGCTGGCTTCCACGATAGTGTCACTCATGACATCATAAGCAAAATTTTTAAACATGGTATCAGTAGCCGGGTCATCGCCGTCATAGCAGGTGATGAATCCGGTCTGTGTATCCAGCACGACAGCTCCGTGCCAGCGACCCCATTTTGTATAGGTGTTGGCAAAACCTACGCCGGAGGAATTTCCCGGAGCGATGCTGTAGTACTCGTAGTAGAAAGAGCCGTTTTCTTCCCAAACTTCCAATACATACGGGTAATCCTCATCTCTTTCATCCACCCAGGTGCCAACGAAATCTTCATAGTAGAGCGGACTGTCCATATATACAAATGAGGAGGACATGACCTGGACATCACTGTTCATGGAAATTTCCTGATTTATCTGGAATTGTTCTTCTGCTGCTTCCTGCTTGCGCTCCAGTTCACAGTCGTAGAGGAGTTCGATATTATCTTTTTCTGTTTCAGAGAGCATGGAAGAATCAAAATCCTCGTCAGGATGATACCAGCTCTTGCCTTCAAAATAATCTTTCATATCTTCAGAATACACTTCTTTGCCATGTCTTGCGGAAATCTCATAACGCGCGGCGCGCAGCTCCCAGTCCGATAAATTGGAGAGCGTGCTTTCTTTTATCGCCTTTGTGTCGCTGTCGGGAAGGATATCTCCTCCGTTTGCGAATGTAGTCGCGGAAACCATGGTAGAAAGTACAGATACAGCGAGAATCCCTTTTGCAAATTTTTTCATCATAACTTTTTCCTCCTTGAAACTCGTTTGGTTTTTTATTGACCTCCGCCTCTGCGGTGGTTGTTTTTTGTTGATGATTTCATTATAGATTCCCTTTTTGCAAATTTGTTTTTTAAGATTTTTTGTGTATGGAGAAGGTGCCCTCTCTTTGACGACCGTGTATGCTCTTGTACAGAGAGGGTATGGAGGCAAAAACAAATTTTCTAAAACAGCAGTTATGATGGACACCATGAAACGAAGAAAGAAGCGCCGTTCATAATGTCAGGGGAAATTCGAAAGATTTCCTACAGAAACATATAAGAGAAGGGCGCTGGCAATACAGGAGGGTGAAGAAAATGGAAAAAAAGAAAGTAACTGAGATGGTGTGCCTGCTGGATAAGAGCGGGTCGATGTTTGGAAAAGAAAAGGATACGATAGGAAGTTATAACCGGATGCTAAAGAAGCAGAAGGCAGAAGAGGGGGAGGCATACATCACGACAGCACTGTTCAGTGACCGGTGTGAGGTGCTGTACAGTCACACCCCGATAGAAAAAGCTGAATTTCTTACGGAGAAGGATTATTATACGGAAGGAAATACTGCTCTTTTCGATGCCATCGGAAAGGTGTTCGCCCAGGTGGAGGCGGTGTCAGACAATGAAAAGGAACAAAAGGTGCTGGTTTTCATTATCACAGACGGTATGGAAAATGCCAGTGTACATTTCACACAGAGTAAAATAAGAGATTTGATAGAAGAGAAGCAGAAAAAGGGCTGGGTAATTTTATTTTTCGGGACAGATATGGAAATCATCCATCTGGCAGAGGACACCGGAATCAAAAAAGAAAATACTTTCCGGTATGAGAATACTTCCCGGGGATTCGAGGCGAGCATGGCATTTGCGGGCAGCAGATTTTCTGAAATGAGGGTGGAAGAAAGAACGGAAAAACAAATTTGCAAAAACGGAATCTATAATAAAATCATCAACAAAATAACAGGGAAATAAAAACAAACGTTTTTAGATTTAAGGAGGAAAAAAGATGTTAAAAGAGATGTTAAAATCCATGGGAATTAAAATTGCAGTGTGTGCGGCGGCAGCAGTGGTAGGGCTTACGGTTCTTCCAATGACAGCGGAAGCGAAAATGGTGGAAGGAACTTTCATTTCCATTCCTTCATCCGGCGTGACAGACAGTATCACTGTAAACGGCGTGACAGTCAATGCTGTATATAAGACGCAGGGGAGCACCGGGGATTGGGATGAGACTTATAGCTGCGCGGCTCTGGTAAAGAAATTTTACCGGGACGTGTATGGAAGAGACGTAAATAACCTGATAAGAACGACTTCTGTACCTAATATCGACCAGGGAACATTTGAGGCGACATCCACGCCGAAGGTGGGCGATATCGTTCGAGATAATGAGAGCGTACACTGGGCGATTGTGAAAAAAGTCGATGACAGACTCGTAACTGTGATACAGCAGAACGCATGGGATAATTCCGGAACAAAAGCGTGGGTAGACGCCAAAATATTAGTGGGAGACGGACGCTATACGTTCTTTACATGGAGCGGAAATACAGGAAGCGCTTCCCAGCCGGAGCAGACAGAACCCTCTTTTACTTATGCGTATCAGGACCCGGATTTACAGGATTCCAACGCAGTCATCCGCACAAAGGTAAATAACCCGCAGCGGCTGTACGTACAGAATGTAGGCTGCTATATCAAAGATACAAAAGGCAATGTAATAAAGAAGCAGGAAGAGAGCTGTTCCCGCGCAGAAAGCCAGTTCAATATCTGGTATGACATCAACGCGGAGCTTGGAATTACTCTGACACCCGGAACCACATACAAATATCAGTTTTATATCAATTATGGCGGAACAGAGTACCTCAGCGCAGAGAATACGTTTACAACAACAGGGACAGCGCCTTCAGATAAAAATACAAACACATCTGTAACTCCTACAGGGGCACCGGCACCCAGCCCGGCTGATGCAGAGAGCAGACTGTATACACTTCAGGAACTGATTGGAGAAGAAGAGTGGGGAATCACGGAAAGATTGGGAGAAGCACAGAAAGTCAATGGGAACACCCATTATTTCGCGGGAAGCTCCAATATGCTGTTTTACACGCAGGCACCGGTCACTGTCACATACGGGAATGACGGCAAAGTAAAATCCGCGACTTGGGAATATGTTTACAACGATTCTGACTGTAAGATAGAATGCGCCGTATTTTACGAAGCACTGGTCGAAGCAGGAAACATCGCTTTCCGTGAAGAAGGCGTGGGAATGTGCAAAAATAAAAATAACGACACCACCACATGGGACGGCATCGCAGAGATTGAAATGAACGTGACAAACGGCCTCCCGTCTGTAAAGATTACCGTAGAACACGAATATATTCCGCAGTAATATTTAAGAAAATCTCCCGATAGTGAGACTTGAAAATGTCAAGCTATCGGGAAAATTTTGTGCACTATTCCGGTATTGAGAGACATTTGGGAAAATGATAGAATAACACTGCGCCTGTACAGGGCACATCAGGACAGATTCCATTCGGAAATATCATCTGTCCGGGCGAATAGCAGCTTGGCTGTTCCGTCTAAGATTTCAGGCAGTTTCTGCCAGATTTACAGGAAACCATAACAAAACGCTTTTATGAGCGTGATTCAGGGAATTTTATATCCATTTGATTCAGTGCTTTTTTAGTCGCTATGGCAGCAAATCTTCCATTGCATATTACGCCAAATCCTACAGCCTATCATGACAAGTCGCCTGTGATGTGGTAAGATAGAGAGGTGAAAAGACTCGTTTCTTCTGTGATATAAAATCCCGCAGAGAAAGGAGTCATATTATGAGAGACGACAATTTTATCATGCTTCCCACAGTTGATTTTTGCTTCAAAGAACTGATGGAAAATCCAAAAGTACGAAAAGGATTCATTGCCGCGCTGCTCGCCAGAGAGCCGGAGGAGATTCGTGAGACAAAGCTTCTTCCCACAGTGCTCAGAAAAGAGGCAAAAGAAGATAAGACGGGGATTCTGGATGTGAAGGTAGAACTCATGGACGGGACGCAGATGGATTTGGAAATGCAGGTGGCATACTTCGAGTTCTGGGAAAAGAGGGTATTATATTATCTCAGCAAAATGTATGCCGGACAGCTAAACCGCGGAGAATCCTATGAGAAACTGAAAAAGTGTATTCATGTGAGTATTTTGGACTTTGTACTTTTCCCGGAAGACAGAGAATGTTACCGTATCATACATCTCACAGACCAGAAGACAGGAAAAGTCTATACAGATTTATTCGAAATACAGATTCTGGAACTGAGGAAACTGCCCCAAAAAGCAGTGTCAGCGGATACAACAGAAGATGCCATCATTCTTTGGATGCGATTTTTCAATGGGAAGAAAAGAGAGGAGTTTGCGAACATGGCAAAGGCGAATGAATATCTGGACGAGGCATATCGGACATTGGAAGAATTGAGCGCGGATGAGTGGAAACGGTTGGAGTATGAGGAGAGAGAAAAGGCGCTGAAAGATTATAATACCCAGATGGGCAGTGCACTGAAAAGAGGAGAGCAGTACGGAATCGAGCTAGGATTGAAGAAAGGACTGAAGAAAGGGCTGAAGCAGGGAATAAAGCAAGGGATAGAGCGTGGAATGGACATGACTCTTAAAGTGATAGAAGAGGCGCAGAATCAGAAAAGTCCAGAGGAGATATCCAGGATATGTGAACTGCCTTTGGAGCAGGTGGAAGAGATATTGCGACGGTGCGGTATTTTGAAGAATAAATAGTGATAAAGATAAGGGCATGAGGACATATACCTCATGCTCTTCGCAGATTTGTAAATTTGAAGGAGCAAGGGGAAGAGAGAAAAGTGATGGTCAATGAATTTTGTGTGACTCAAAATGATATCAGCCTGCATTGTGAATGTGTCGGACAGGGAGAACCCCTTCTTATGATACACGGAGGCGGTGTGGATGGACATTTTTTTCAGGAGACAGCGGGGATGCTGTCTTTGTGTTATCGGGTGACTGTCTATGACCGCAGAGGATACGGCAGAAGCCAGGCGGCAGACGGTGATTGTTCTGTGGCGGCACAAAGTAAAGATGCGCTGGCAGTGCTTGAAAGGCAAGGCGGAAAATGCAGTGTCGTCGCTCATAGCTTGGGATGTCTGATAGCAATGGAACTGGCGGCGGAACATCCATCCGCTGTAAAAAATCTCATATTGCATGAACCTCCGGTCATAGAGGAATTATATGATGAGGCGGAATTACAGGAAAACTGGAATATGATGGAAGCGTATGTGCGTGAGGATAGAATAGGGAAAGCCGTGCTTCAATTTCTCGCCATGTGCGGACCGAGAGATGAGCGGGGGCGGAAACAGACGGAGGAAGAGTTGGAATACGCGGACCAAAATATCCGGAATTTTTTAAAGAATGAGCTGCCTATTTTGCACTATCAGCCTAAATACACGCAGCTTGCAGAAATTCCAATTGTGATTGGAGTGGGCGAGCAGAACAGAAAGAGGGGGATTGGAAAATCAGCAAAGCTTTTGTCGGAGAAATTAAATTGCAAACTGATTCATTTTCCGGGAGGGCACAACTGCCCCAGAGATTTGCCGGGAGAATTTGCCTGCCTTGTGACAGGGATTTTAAAAACAATGATACCCTCTGTTTACAAGAGTATACACGATTGATGAAGAGCAAATTTTGCGTCCTGCTGCATTACTTTCAATCAGCCTACCACTCGGTACACTTTATGCAAGTGGCTTACAGGGTCAAAAAGCAGTGTCAACGGATACAACAGAAGAGGCCATCATTCTTTGGATGCGATTTTTCAATGGGAAGAAAAGAGAGGAGTTTGCGGACATGGCAAAGACAAATAGAAAGCCATACTTAGGCAAGAGCAGCATAAATTCACAATATGTTTTAATTTTGCATATACTATCCATATAATGTCTGAAATGGAAGTGTGGAAGTATGAACCATAAACTGCCGTATTACATGGCATATCCCATGCCGTTTGCGTACGATGATGATAAGATTGAGAGAAGGGACATGGAATATATGCAGAGCATGTATCCGGATATACCCAAGCGGATTTTGCCCTATGTGGAAGAAGAATGTGACCGTATGGAGTATGACAGGAGCATGATATACGACGAATATCCGGATAAATTGCAGCTGCGCATGATGTGCAGTCGGATTTATGAGAATGTCATGAAAAATGAAAAGATTTTGTACGGCACGGAATATGGGAAACTGCTTGCCAACGAAAGACCACCCAACCGCCCGCCGCAGGGACGCCCACCGCAGGACCG